>Ga0209589_1009635_pt1 | contig 14480 bp, 15 predicted proteins | sample CowpeawhiteBW_FD_187525 | JGI IMG/M metagenome (GOLD analysis project Ga0209589, IMG submission 187525) | Root nodule microbial communities of legume samples collected from California USA - Cow pea white BW (SPAdes) (version 2) | ecosystem: Host-associated > Plants > Roots > Nodule | place: USA... | reverse complement strand
AGTGTACCTATGTACCTTTGGTCTCCTTTGTTTTTAGCACACTTTGGCCACTTTTTGGAGACATATGAGACACATTCTTTATCTCCTTTTGTGCTAGAACGAAATTAGCCTTGCACACACCATAGTTATCTCTTTTGTCTCTCATTTTTGTAACCTTATTTGACCTAGTATCTTGAAGCTAGGGTTAGGTTTTTGTAGAGACATCCTTAGGTATCTTTTATTTGCTTAGAGGCCCCTAAACTCTTCTATATAAGGGGTGCTCCTAAACATGTAAAAGGGTTAAACATTTTGAAGTAAAAACACTCTTGTGTCTCAACCATTTGTGAGAGTTTCCTCCCTAGGGAGTGAATACTTTTAAGCCTTATCTTGCATAGCAAGTGGCAGCACACATCCACTCATCTTCAAGGTTGCCATGGCTTCTAGCCTAGCCTTGTAGTGGCGTGCTTCTAACATTTTTACCATTCCTTTCCTTTCCATTTTATGTTTTCTTCTTCCTTTATTTTTACTTGGTTTTCTATGGTTTCTGTGCCTTCAATTTCCTTTTGGTTTTGAATCAATAAATCATTTTCTTCTCTTAAGCTCTATGAAAGGAACCTTCAAATCTAGATAGCATGTTATCTTAATATCTAGTACGGATTTCACTTAGCTTTCTTAATCAACTCACACCATATTCAATAATCTTAAGAAGAAACAAGATAATCCTTCAATCAAGAGTTCACTAATGCAGAAAAGGGTTTTGGCACCGGTTGTTTTGGCTATTATACCTCGGTTCAATAACTGAGGCATATCTAGACGAGGTAGAAAGGGGTGGATTGTTGGCCTCGATTATCAACTGAGGTATAAACTTCAATATTAGGCCTCAGTTCTAGAGAATCGAGGCATAAAATGATTAATAAAAAAAAGAACCCAAGAAAACTAAACAATAATAGAGATGGCGAAGGATGCAATGTTGGACATGATTTGGAGAACTAATCAATCCTACCAAGGGTTCCTAGAAATGATTTACTGCAAAAAAAAAACTCAAACTTTACAAAAACGCAAGAAAATTTGAAACAAACGCTCACCAAAGTTAGACGTTGAGTGGCGGTTTGGCAGAGTTCTACATTTTCGTGACGTAGAATGGAGGTTGGGAAGAACGACAAAGTATAACACGAAGAAGATGAAAAAGAAGAAGAAAAAGAAGAATAAGGAATCACAAAGTGGTTGCAGAAGAAGAAGTGGCATAGAGAAAGTGAAGAAATTAAGCCTCTACAATTGTTCCAAGTTTAACCCTAAACAGAGTTTTAGGCATCAGTTATTTAAACAATTGAGGAACAAACCTCTGTTTAAAATAAAATAATTAAAAAAAGAATGACAATATTGAAATTTTAGCAAACTTATATGCCTTGGTTCTAAAATAATCGAAGTATATAGCATGTACATGCCTCTATTCTCTAGCAACCAAGCCATAGTCGTCTACGCAAAATAAAATAATTAAAAGAAGAGTGCCAATTTTGAAATTTTAGCAAATTTATAGGCCTCGGTTATAAAACAATTGAGGCATATACTCGGTTCTCTAGCAACCAGGGCGTATAAATTCACAAAATTTCAAAATTGCCACAACGATTTTATATGTCCCAGATTCTATAAAACTTAGGCATCTCACCCAAGTTAAAAAGTCAAATTGTACTAGCAGTTGATAAAAACTTGAGATTTCTGAGTTCGAAAACAATGATATGAATTTGGAAAACTATCTCTCTTTGAATTACACAATGTGCAGGTAGTGTTTGAAGATCTTTTTGAATCTTGGAGCAATTTTGTTTGTGTTGAAACTAGAAGAACACATGTTTTGGTTGCCTAAGGAGAGCTACCACTTAGGTTTGGTTGTTCTTGTGCTTCTGTGTGGTTCCTAATGTAATTCTAGGACTATAAAGGGATCTTACAATGTAAGGGATAAGATTATTGTCGGATTCAAAAATCTTGGTCTTTTGCTTTATTCAAAAGTGTAATCTTTGAAAGATTTTGTAAAACTTTTGATATAATGCATGATTAGGCTTAGGTTGTCTTGATAAACTAGATGTAGTTCAATTTTAAGTGAACCCGTATAAAAATGTGTATGCTTGTTGTTGTATCTTTCTTTATCTCCTTGATTTTAATATAAAATTTCAAGAAACTTGTGTATAGTAGTCTTTTAATAGTTCTTGAGTGATCTGACATTATCTGGGAGTATATCTTTATTAATTGTGTTGATTGAAATCAATCTTGATATGTTTTAGATACTGGTTCTGAGTTTATCTTTAAATTCATAACTTTGTAGAATTCTAGTATATCAATTGATTGTCTCTACATTTTAATTTGTTGAATTACATTACATAAATAGATTAATTAGTTATTTTTGTTTTTAATTGACTGAAAGAGTACAGTTCAACTGCAATTGCATTCTAATTTTGTGGTTGATCTGATTCAATCAAAAGGGGTTTTAAGAATTTAAAAGTAATCAAAGTTTTCAAAAAGTTAATTTAACCCCTTCTTCTTGACTAAGTTACCCATTTCAATACTTATAATTGCTATTTATAGCAAGGTTTTTTAAAATTATTCAAGTTGATACTAAAATAGTTTTAAAATGGTTGAAACAAGCTTGCTTTTGCATAAGGTGCCTCTACACATAGACCACTTACGTTTAGTGGTGTTAACTACCAATTTTGGAAAATTCGCATGAAAATTTTCATTGAATCGATTGACCAAGGCATTTGGGATGCAATTATGAATGGACCATACACTCCTAAACACGTTTTTGATAACAAGCAAGTTAACAAGCCATGGAATCAATGGACATAGGAGGAAAGAAAGTGTGCACAATATGATTGTTCAACAAAGAACATTCTCACCTCTTCATTGAGCATGAATGAGTTCTTTAAAGTCTCTCAATGCAAAAGTGAAAAAGACATGTTGGATGTGCTTGAAGTCACACATGAGGGAACAAATGATGTGAAGACAGCAAGGAAGCATGCTTTGATACAGGAACATGAGTTGTTCAAGATGCAACAAGGAAAACCAATTGTTGAAGTGCAAAAGAGATTAACACATATTCTCAACCACCTTATAGGCTTGGGACAAGAGTTTGATAAAGAAGAGTTAAATATCAAAGTGCTAAAGTGTCTTGATAGAAGTTGACAACCCAAGGTAAGTGCCATCTTAGAATCAAGGGATCTATCCACTATGACCATAACTGCATTATTTGGTAAGCTAGGGGAGAATGAAATTGAGATGCATAGGCTAAATAAGCAAGAATGAAGTGAGAAAAAAGGTTAAAAACATAGTCTTAAATACTAGCCTCAAAAAGAGTGATGAACCTTAGGAAGAGGTGGCTAAATCAAGTGACAATGAGGACTTGTATCTACTGTTTAAAAGGTTTGGGAAGTATCACTAGAGGAAAGGTAACAAAGGTAATCAAAAGAGGTACAACTCTAAATGTAATTATTCAAATAACACTCCTAGTTTCTCTTGTTATAATTGTGGAAAAAAAGGACATATCAAAATTGAATGTCCAAACATTAACAAAGAAAAAGAGAATAGTGTTGATAGGAAAAAGGAGAAGAAGCCCAAGGAAAGACGTGCCTACATAGCTTGAGAAGATAATGATGACTCAACAAGTAGCTCATCAAAAGATGAAAGTGAAGAAGCAAACTTGTGTCTCATGGTTGTATATGAGTCATCTTCATCAAGCCAAGTAAGTTCTCTATCATCAAAAGACAAGGATGACTATAATCAACTGTTGCATGACTTTGAAGAATTGCATAGTGAAGCTAACAAAATTGTTGTCATAAACAATCGATTGAAAGGATTAAACAACCGATTAGAAAATACAGTTAATCAACTAGAATAAAAAATAGTCAATTTAAAAGTTGATTTTGAATACCTGGACATGACTTACAGTAATTCAACCTATTGTTACAAAAATTAGCTGACTACAAAACCTTGTGAAAATTACACTATTTTGAAAAATTAAGTTAAATATCTTTTAAAAACTTGTGCAAAATTCCCACGAGGGAAAACAAATGTAGTAGTTGTTCTTGACTCTCAAAATTGTGTTTTTGGAAATGATGGACTAGGTTACAACCCTATTTTTGAAAAGAAATCCAAGAACTTTACTAGTTTCTTTTCAAAAAGTGAGCCAAATAATGTCATTTATTTCTTGGAATTATTGTATGAAGAAAAGGTCATGTTTATAAGAATTGTAATGCAAGGAAATATGATGTTCCTAAAGGCTTTATGAAATGGATCCCAAAAGGATCGGGAGAAGGTTTATCCATATTGGACATAACTTATCAAAGGGTGCCATGTAATATTAACTTTTTTTTACAAGTCATAAAACGTCAAAAGAATGACTTAGGGTACCTTGATAGTGATTCTTCTAGGCATATGACATGTGAAAAAAACAAATTTACAAAGTTGAACTTGAAGGCTAGTGACTAAATGGTATAATCAAGATGAAGGCATTGATTTTGGTGACACATATTCACATGTGGCTTTACTAGAAGCTATGAGATTACTATTAGTATATGCTTGCATGTGTAATTTTAAATTGTCTCAAATGGATGTTAAAAGTTCCTTCTTGAATGGTTTCTTAAATGAAGAAGTGTATGTATCACAACCTCCTGGCTTTGAAGATTACCTATATCCTAATCATGTTTTCAACTTGAAAAAGGCCTTGTATGGTTTAAAATAAGAACCACGACAATGTTATGAAAGGCTAAGTTTTCAAAAGGATATGCTAGAGGTGTTGTTGATAAAACACTCCTCATTAGAAAACATGAAAGTGATGTCATACTTGTTCAAGTATATATTGATGATATTATATTCGGTTCAAATAATAAGTATATGTGTGAAGCGTTTGTAGGGAGAATTTGAAATGTTTTTTATAGGTGAGTTAACCTACTCTCTAGGGCTACAAGTCAAACAACTCAAGTAAGGAATATTTTTAAGTTAGTCAAAATACTGTTTTGATCTACTGAAAAAGTTTGAATTGGAGAATTGTAGAGAAGCTGTCACTCTAATTGCTACAAACTATCTTATGGATAGCAAAAGCATAAATGGGACATGTAATCTACTTGGCTCAAGCTTGATATCATGGAATAGTGTAAGACCCAGGAAAATAAATAAATAAATAAAATTATTTAATATAAATGCAATGGAAGGGATCTTTATAGTAATTAATGCAGAGAGTTATGAGAAGGAACAGTACTAGCTCAAGTAGTTGAGAATACTTGGTGATGTTGTGAGGACTTGGGTTCCAGTCCTGTGTAACATCCCGGACGGATATTACGGATTTTAATAAAATAAAGAAAATAAATAAACATGTCGCATTTAATAATACCTCATTTCCCAAAACTCGGGAAATTTAAAACTTTTATTAACGTCCAATAATAAAGCAAAAATCCATAATTTATAACATCTGGAAATAATATAAAAACATCTCGCAAATGTTTACAAATTATATCAAACACCAATAATAAAAACATAAAACTCCTGAGATATCCCCTCTCTGTGGTTAAGCTCCAACAGTACCACTTGCATCAACATCATCTACTCATGTGTACCGCGTACACGATCATCGCCAAACACAAACAAATAGGGTGAGCTTAACAGATTAATCATATAAAACACATATACATATATTAATCACCAATATACATCAAAGAAATTCTCTCCTTTGATTCCATCTTGCATGGCCACAACCATGATATTTGCGTTATACACCTCCTAGTAAGTACTTCAAGATGACCTGCTGCCATACCTATCGGCCACAACCGATTGAGCACGTGTGGGAAACCATTACTATGGATCATACACTGTAACGCCATCTTGCATGGCTACAACCATGATATTTGCGTTCTACACCTCCTAGTAAGTACTTCAAGATGACCTGCTGCTATACCTATCGATGAACAACCGATAGAGCACGTGCGGGAAACCATTGCTACAGATCATACACTGTAACGCCATCTTGCATGGCTACAACCATGATATTTGCATTCTACACCTCCTAATTAGTACTTCAAGATGACCTGCTGCCATACCTATCGACGAACAACCGATAGAGCATGTGCGGGAAACCATTGCTACGGATTATACACTGTAACGCAGGTGGAGTTCCCAAATACGAACATAGTTCATAACGTCCCAAGACTACCAACCTCTTCAGTCAACTACTGAGGAGGGCAATCTATCTGGACCCATCCGTACTAGCCACAACCAGCACACTCACACTAACAACACTCGTCAACCCGAGCTCAACTCAATGGTTCCTCGTGTTCATCCGCCATCCAGAGCCACAACTCAAGGGATGTTATTCCGAGCCACAACTTAAGGAATACCACGTGCTTAAACCCATATCCCGAGCCACAACTCAAGGGATACGTTCCGAGCTTAACTCAAAGAACACCAGCAATCCCACCTTTGACGCATCACCAAAAGCCCTGTAGATCACGCACGCAGAAATCCAACAACCCAAGGCTGCAACAGTAAAATCGCCTGGTGGGGGACACAAACCGCCGGGCGTTGCCGCCTCCAGACCGCCTGGTGGGTGATGCGTACCGCCAGGCGCGTACCGCCTCTAAACCATCAACCTCTGCAACCACCGCCTGGCGGGACTCTTCACACCGCCAGGCGCCAGCACTTCAGTAACCTATTGTTCCTGCCTCTATCGCTTGGCGGGACCTCCCTCTTCACTAGGCGCCACCCGCACCAGGACCTCATTGTTTCCTAGCTATCGCCTGGCGGTTTCAATACCTCCGCCAGGCGCTATACCAGTACTCGCACAATACAAAAGTTCAAGCACTCAAAATAGTTTGCCGTCTCGGATTTGGTCCTATACACTTCAACAATTTCACTCCACTCCAATTAGTTCACCTCTAGACCGTTCACACTCAAATGGATTTGGTTTAAACCACAAAATCAGTTACTTAACTATGTTTCTCACGATATTCCAATTTACTACTTTGGGTTCACAATCTGAAAGAGTTCACAAGTTCACACTCCCTGTTTCATAGTGTGCCATCCACTGTCCTGCCCCTTTTATGCCAGCATTTCCCACCATTTTACATAAATCCCCAGTCAATCGTTTATGCCACGACCAGTGTACTCAACCTATGACTATATCCCTTTGCCATTCTAGTTTTAATCCTTCAAGACTCTACTTCATTCACCTCTACTATCATATAGTTATTATCATCATAATCTGTGTTATCATCAATTTACCACTTTCAACTTCAAGAATAACATGAACCAACACTTTTCTAAGAACCAACATTTCCTAACAACTCTCACAAAACATAAAATTCTAATTTCCTGAGATGGTGCCTAGTAGCCAGCCCCGTGCTACCTGGCGGTGTAGAGGTGAGTTCGAACCTTGGCTTACGTGAAATAGATTTTTTTCATATTTTATTATTTTCCTATGTTAGGAAAAACCTAGAAACCCTAACCGTTTGTGGAGAAGTCAGAAGGATGGAAATTATGGACTTTGATGAGCTAAAACCACCAGAGTAATGTTTATTGATGACATATTATTCCATCTTCATTTTAATTTTATTAACTAAAATTAAAGGGCTGAAAAGTAGGAGAAAGAGTGAGTTTGGTGAAGGGAAATAGGAACTTTTCATATAGTCAACAAGTATAATTGTGAGAGGGTTTAGCCAAGAGAGAATTAGAAGGCCAAAATGTGTGCTAAGTGATGTGAGCCAAAGGGGATCAATTTTGTACAAAGAGGAGCGTTAGGAGTGCAATTGGAGCGAGATTTCCAGGTAAGGGGAGTTACACCTATGTGTATTTCATAAAGTATATATTTCGTGGTACGTTGAATGCATGATAGCCTCTTCCACTTTTGTTTTGTGCTAAAAAAATCGTGTTTCTATGTTTTTGCCCAGAAATTGCCTAGCGATGTTCTTGGGTCACCAGGCGACACAAGCTATTTTGAACTTAGTTTCTGGGTTTCCCAAAAACTGCCTAGTGACATTGGAGACTTGCCAGGCGCGTAAGCAGCGTTGGCATATTTTTGTTTTTGGTTGAGTTATGTAGCATGCTTGGGTGTTGTAATCAATTCCTTGCCTTAGATTGATCTCTCATGTTATAAATATTTGGAAATGCCTTTGTTGGATGCTATATTGGTGAATTGATGATTGCACAAACATGCAGGTTAACTTTGGAATTTAGGAATGAATTGGAAATGTGATGGCCATGTTGTAATTATTTTGCTATTGTGTTTGTTTATTTAATTGAAGCTATAAGAAAGGTGGAAATATGATTGAGGTGAATTGTGTACAAGGGGATAAGGGGGGTTATGTATGTGGTGGTTTTAGGGATTTTCTCGTAGGTGCGGGAAAATCTGGGAATTTTTCTAGAAACTGATGTACTTCCTGGTAGTACATGGTCACCGTTAGGCGATAGCCACTATCTAGCAACCCTAGTTGGTTGGTTGTTTTGGGTTTCAGGTTGGGGTTCTGTCATGCATCACTTGGTTTATGCATGCGGTAATATATGGACAAGTGTATTAAATTGTTGAGTCTAATGCATATGATAAATTTGTGGAAGTGTATTCAATTGTTGAGTCTAATGCATATGATAAATTTGTGGGATGTGCTAAAATTACATTGGCATGAAGTATTGCAATAATGAAAATAGTGTAGATAAGAGTTACTAAATTATGACTATGTGGAAGTTGCATGCTGAACATAAATTTTGGTTTTGGGTGTAACTCAAATGCATAAAATGTCAAGATAAAATGGGCCTAAGTCAACCATTGGGAGACTAATGCATTATGTTGAAGCTAAAGCTTGGGTTGGCATGAGAGACTGGGTTAAAGTGAATAATCTTGGGAATCGTTTGAGATACTTCTATGACATTGCATTAGTTGGATGGCATTATTGGTACCTGGTTTGTGTTCCTAAAAAGCATGATTAATATTGTATGGTTTGAGCATTAGCATGGTCTTAATTGTTAATGCATGTATACATATACATGGTCGTTGCATATGAGATTTGTGAGTGCGTTATTGATTTAAGTTGAGATGCATGAACACGTATTTTGAGTTCTAGATGTGTAACTTGACTGTTTGAGATGTTAAAACCTGCCTTGGGGGTGTTAAACTAACAATTGTCACACTACTAGTATTGCGCCTGGCGGCTAAGGGGGGACCGTTAGGTGATAGGAAAAACCAGGGAGACCTTGCACCGCATGGCGCTTGGCAGTGATCTGAGATCGTCATGCAGTCTATAGTACCATTTCGCCTGGCAACGCTTAAGCTACGATAGGCGATAGTGTAAGGACATTGGGTTTTTGTGGTCTGTTTTGCATGATTTGGGTGATGGTCTTGGTGTGGGAATTATGCTTGGATCCTTTTTACGAGTAGAGGTTCATAATGAAGTTGGAAACATGTGATTAATACGGTGTGGGGAGGTTCATAGTAGGTGTTCACGCATGTTGGACAACGAGCGGGGAGATTCATAGAGTTGGACTACGAACGGGGGGGTTTGTAAAAGCATATGGAATATCTATGACCAAGGTTGAGTATATACTAATATTATATAGGCCAGGTTGATGATATTGAGAGTTTTACACAACTTATGGTAATGGCTTTGGGTATAAGACATGTTGAGACCCATTTACAAGTGGTGGCTCGTAATGGATTGTAAATACGCGACAATCACGAGTGGTTGACTAGTGATGTTGGAAATCCTATGTGAGCATACGAGTGGGAAGCTCGCATTGGCTAGCTCCACTTGATTGTCACTCACGGGGGGTAGGCCAGTGATGTTGGGAATCCTGTGTGAGAATACTGATGGTGGTTGGTATTGGTTGGCTCCATTTGGTTGTTACAGATGGTGGTTCCTAACATGATATTTCCATGCATGTTGACCTACGAGTGGTACTCTCATAGGGGATGAACCACGAGTGGTAGGCTTGTGGCAACATGTGTCATCTTAAGGTCATTGTCAAAGTGTGTAGAACCTGGACGAACATGGTGGGAGGCCATGATTGCTTATGCATAAGAATAAAAGTTCTCAAAAGGGGTTTAGGGATAAGTTAAAATGCTTTGGGTGAGGGTTTTATGATAAAATTCTTTATGCAAGTTAATTATATTGAGCTCACCCTTTTTGCTTGTGTTTGGCAATGATCGTGTAAGTTGTTACACAGGAGGAGATGTGTTGCAGGTGACGATGTTGATGCATAAAGCCGGAAAGGGGCTAGCTTGGGAAATATTTTAAAGACCATTTTATATATTTTGTAATCTATTTAATTATGCTTTTGGAACTTTGGATTTTGTAATGTTTAAGGTTGAAGTATGAATTTGAATTGTGCGTGAATAATAAAGTTTAATTTTCCCGCGCTTTGGGAAGAATATTTCATGCCAATTTACTTAAAATATTACTTTCTTTTATTAAATTAGTAATATAGACCTGAATGTTACAAATAGCAAAAAGCAAGCTTGTGTGGCACTCTCCAGAGTTGAGGTAGAGTATATAACAGTTGGTCATGGTTGTGCTCAAATAATATGGCTAAAACATCACCTGTTGGAGTATGGTGTGAAGTTGGAGTATATAACAGCAATATGTACCCTTGTATTGTGATAACACTAGTGCAATTAATCTAACTAAGAATCCAATATACCACTATAAAACCAAACATATTGAGATAAGACATTATTTCATTAGAGATTGTGTACAAAAAAGTGATTGTGAATAAAGTTTGTCAAACGAGAAAACCAACTAGCTGATTTGTTCACTAAACCACTTGCTCATGATAGACTTAACAAGCTTATAACAAAATTAGCCATTCTAGACTTAAAAATGTGACTTGATACATTTATGGCTTGTTAATCTTATGAATCAACTGTTAATTTTCATTTAAACTGATAAATTCTTCAAAAAGTGTGATTTGTTAGTATTTTAACATGTTGATTTTACAAAACAACACATAAATTTCACTTAAAGTGTCAAATTCTACATAAAGTGTGATTTGTCAATTTTTTAATTTGTGAATTTTACAAAACAACACATAGATTTCACTTAAAATGTCACCACAGGCAATACATATGATCTGTGAAATGTTTAATATGTTGATTCTACAAAACAACACATAGATTTCACTTAAACTAGCAATGCATACATTATGTTTAATATGCATTTTCTATGTGTTGATTTCACTTACGCTGATTTGTAACTACATGAATTAAATTCAATTGGTTGACTCAAATAATTCATCACGTGATATTGTATGTACTATGGTAACATCATGTAACAATTATTGCATAAGCTAAAATTGTCTTTTCATATTACATTGACCATAAAGCACTTTTATTACATGATTCTCAGTGTGCAAGCATTTGTTATGATCAAAACTGAGTAGATAACACATAAAACGCTTGGGAAACATCATGATTTATGATCATACATAGATTATAATGCATTCAATTGGCTTTGATTGCTTATGCTTCATTGAATACGAAATCACTATACAAATTAATTGATTGATTATAAAATTCAATATGTTGATTCTATAAATACTAGCTTTTGCATCATGCTTCATATCTACTAGTAAGAGTCAAACCACAATACAACATGCCCCACAAACAAAGAAATACCCAATTTGATGAGGAGATTTCCACCCCTCTTACACTATCCTCTCCAATTATTGAAAATCATGGTAGGCTTGAAGCTTGGTTTGAGGGCCATGAGGATAGAATTCAAGTGTTCCTCATTGAGAGAATGTAAGACCCAAGAAGAATTAGAATAAAGATAAACACATAGAAAAATTAACGATTTGATTAAGTTTATAGATTTATTCTAACTTAATTATTTTATTTAATTGTGGGTTATGGAATGATAATTTGAGTGATTCAAGTAATTATTTTATTTAATTATTTTTTTTAATTATAGCATGTGGAATATATGTGTTTATAACACTGTAGTGCACAATTTATCATTGAGATGCATATAGTGTAATGGTTGTTCTGTGTGCCAGTAGTGCGAAGGTGCTAGTGTTCAAACCTTTTTATAATTTTCTCTCTACTTTTACGTGGTTGCAACATGGTTTCAATTCTCTTTTTTTTTTCTTCTTTCTATTTCTTTGCTGCCACAAAAGAATAAAAACAGAACTTCGTTGCTGCAACTTGCAACATTTGTATTATGTTTTTATTTTCAAAGACTTGTTGATGCTACATGAAGCTAATAAAAAGGGAGAGGTTTTAATTTATAGAATCTTAACCAAATATCCAAAAATCCAAAATGGGAGGGTATTAGTATTAAGTGAAGGCTAGGGTTTTTCAAAAAAAATATGATTCATATAGTCCATAAAGACCGCTGGAGTATTAGTCACTCCAAATGGCATTACTACATACTCGTAATGTCCATACCTCGACCTGAATGTTGTCTTCTAAACATCTTCTGGTTTAACCAAGATCTGATGGTATCCAGACCTCAAGTCAATTTTGGAAAACACAGCTGCCCCTCTTAATTGATCAAGCAATTCGTCGATCTTCGGAAGTGGGTACTTGTTCTTTATCGTCAGTTTATTCAACTGCTGATAGTCTACACATAACCGAGAACTCTCATCCTTCTTTTTCACTAGTAACACAGGGGCTCCCCACGACGATGCACTAGGTCTGATAAACTTCTTCTCTAGCAGATCCTCAATCTGCTTTTTCAGTTCTACCAACTCTGCGGGTGCTATTCTATACGGAGCCGCCGACATTGGACCCGCCCCAGGGATTAGATCAATAGAGAAATCTATGTCCCTGCTAGGTGGCAATTCGGGTATTTCATCGGGAAAAACATCAGCATACTCGTTAACTACTGGTATACTCCTGATCTTTTCCTCTAAGCTTTTCTTTTCTCCCTCAGCCACTATCATATAGAAAGTAGCTCCTTCTTCAATCTCCTTTAAAGCTCTGTGGGTTGAAATCAACTCTAACCCTTCCGATTCTGGGAACACCACTCTGTGTCGTCCGCAATCAATAACAATATGATTACTTGACAACCAGTCCATCCCCAGTATCACGTCCAGTCCCTCCAAAGGCAAGCATACTAGGTTCACCTTGAATCGCCTGCCCTCTATCTCCATCGAGCATCCAACACAGGCAGAATTAGTTGAAACCTGTCCAGATGCTGGTGTTGAGACTATTAACTCGCATCCCAGATCACGAGTCGACAATCCAAGATTCTTCACGCAGTCATGAGATATAAAGGAGTGCGAAGCTCCTGAATCAAACAACACTAACACCCGGTTACCCAACAATAAGCAGAAGTCGAGTATAAGACTACCTAATTGAGTGGCCTCTGTGTTGGTCAAAGCAAAGACTCGGCCTGCTGCTCCAGGCCTGTCTGACGAAGATGGTGGAGGTCGTGCTCCCGTGGTAGTCTTCTTATTAGGACATCTATTAGCAAAGTGCCCTGACTGATCACACGCATAACACTTGCGAGTGCTAGCACTGTTCCCCGCACTACCCGCAGGCTGTGTACAATCTCTCCTTAAGTGCTCCTCTCCACAATTATAGCACCGCAACTTATGTGAGGATGATGGCGGTCGGTTATAGGGCGTCTTCTACTGTCTCCCCTCAACACTAGTTATCTGGGATCTGCTAACTCTGTTGGGTCCCATCTCCAGCTGCTCCAAACTCTTGGCCTACTCGACCAAGACAGGAAACTCCCTGACCCTCAGTGGTACAATGAAACGCCTCAGCTCATGCTTTAAGCCACCTTCAAATTTCCTGCAATGCCACTCCTCCGTCACCGCCTGGGAGTAAAACCTCGCCAAGTAATCAAATCGATCCACATACGCCTGCACTGACATTGACCCTTGCTGCAGGGTAAGGAACTCAGCTTCACGCTCATGCCTAGTGCTGTCGGGGAAATACTTCTCCAGAAACCTCTTTCTGAAGTTAACCAAGTTCACCTCTTCCTCGCGGGTCTGCATCTGTTGTCGCATCCCCATCCACTAGTACTTTGCCTCTGTCACTAATAGAAAGGTGGCAAAAGTGAGTTTCTAAGCCTCTGAGCACTCTATTACCCCGAAGATTTTCTCACATTCACGTAGCCACGCATCCGCCTCATCCGGGGTGGCTTTGCCAGTAAACTTCGCCGGCTTGTGGGGCATGAAATCCTCCATCGTCACAGGCCTAACAGGGGGAATCACCGTCCTCGGCTGCGCTGCGACAGGCTGCATAGGCGAGCCTAATTAGCTCGGGCGAGTATAGATAACCTATTTGCTGTCACACATCTAGAGAACCAAACCAATTGCCAAAATTCATACTCCACTATGCTAAGTAATTCATCACTGTTTGCAAGGTAAAAAGCATAAATCATACAACAATTTTATCCCTAATCAAGCGGAAATGAACCAAAATCCATGATCAGTATTACTCAACCCCAACATTTACATACACTCTCATAAGGGTTTAATTACATTACCCAACACCATCCAATACCCCAATTTACAACACAATGATC
>Ga0209589_1009630_pt1 | contig 14490 bp, 9 predicted proteins | sample CowpeawhiteBW_FD_187525 | JGI IMG/M metagenome (GOLD analysis project Ga0209589, IMG submission 187525) | Root nodule microbial communities of legume samples collected from California USA - Cow pea white BW (SPAdes) (version 2) | ecosystem: Host-associated > Plants > Roots > Nodule | place: USA... | reverse complement strand
ATAAAAGCAAACCTATGTTCGCGTAATTTTAATGTGACTGGTTTTCTGTAGAATTTTCCATATATCTTCATATTCGGAATACGCTCTAGAATCTTGTATTCTGCTAAAAAAATAGTGAGTGCTCTACTTTCTTTACGTTTATCCATCTCTAATCAATATCTGTCCTCTTGTTAAGATATCGATTGACATTGATCTTCATTTCACATATTCAACGTTCTTAAAGAAAATTACAGTTGTCGAAAACTGCATGACATAATCAAATTGAAAATTAGAGAAGCATAGCTATGTTAACATACGAATGGAAATGATAAAGATAGGACCACAACATAATCATCATCTTCATCATCATCATAATGATAATATTACAGTTACAATGCAAATTCATGCAAGTACTACACTTCAATTGGTTGTCGTTGAGCTTCAATTCTCATCTCCTCCTTCATTTTCCTTATAAACTCTTCGAACTTTCTATTCAGTTCATCTGTATTTGCTACTTGATCTTCGGTTGTTTCCATTCTTGTATCAGCTACTAATTCATCATCTTTTGCCACCGTCCCTCCTTCTTCCTCTGCAATAGGCACCATCTCTGTCTCATGTTCAGCTGCAGATACTTGTTCAGAATAATCTTCTTGCGTTTTCGCTTCTTCAATCGTAGGAAAGTCTTCAACAGCCTCTGCAGAAACCTGTGTCTTAGTAGCGGTGGCGGAAGCTTGAAGTTCTTCATGAAAAGGTGAGATGGCTAGAAGAGCAAGAATGGCATTGCAGATGATAAACATGTATTTTCTTTGAAGAGTGCGAGTGAGCATGGAGAAAAGGCAGGTGGAGAAGTAAGCATGGAAACACTGAGGGAGTATGAAAAAACCAGAAGAGTACCATACGAAGAAACAGAACACAGACACTGATACAACAAACTGCAGAGTTGTTTTCCATAACTTGAAACTGAGTTTCTTCTTCATATCAATCTGATATTTATAATCCATCGATCTTAGTTGGGTGTTATGTTTGCTAAGCCTAGATTAATGGATTGTAACGCTGCAAAGAAATTTGAGTTGAGAATTAATTAGTAGCTAATCCTTGTATGGTTGAATTAGTGGATTATAAGAAATTAAGGAACTCTAACCATCCTCCTATTTATAAGCATGAAATTGGCATCATGAACATTGTATCAATTTACGAAATTGACCTAGTTTTTATGATGGAACAGATAATGACGATATGATAGAAGTGGAATTTTGCAAGCAAAGCAACGAAAGCAGATTGAAAAAGTGTGTGAAGTTGGAAGAGAGAATCCAACAGAGAATGGGAGAAAGATTGTGTCATTTATGAAAGAAGTTGGGTGAAGTTTCTAGCTGCCACCAGTCTCCGCCGACAACTATACATGCATCAACAATCTCAAACACCATCATTAATAATCCAAAAATTATTCACCAAATTAAGTATAGTTTAATTGTGAATATAATTACTCTAACCTATATTAGATTCTGTACTCCTTAAGGGGGTGACAAAATGGTTGGGCCAACGAACCAGTCCGTCAACATGTGTTAAAAGAAATGGATTGGGATGAAAATTTTAATCCGTTAGATCGTTCTGGCTTGTTTCGTCCAGCTCGTCAACTTGACAAACCAAAGTATGGACCAGTCCGTTCTGACTCGTTGACCCGTTTTAAAAAAAATAAAATAAAGTAAAAGTAATTAAAAAGAGTAATTTTCTATATTATATATTTTAAATGTATAAATATATAATAGTATTGTAATTTAAATCATTAACCCCTACAAATTAAGTTTGAATTATTAGTTATAATTGAACAATTTAATATGTAAATTTTAATTTTTTTTTAACTTATCTAATTAAAAACATTAACTAATCAATTAAAAGGTTAAAAAATATTTTATTTAATTAAATATGACTTTAAAAATTTTATATGTATATATAAACAAATTTAAAAAATAAAGAAATTTGAAAAATTTGAAAACAAATTAAAAAACTTAAAAAAAAAATTGGATGGGCCAGCTCGACCCGACCCGTTAGCCCATCTTATACGGGACAAGTTGTGATTGTTGATCTGTTTTTGTTTGACGGGTCAGCCCGGCCCAACCCGTTTTTGACGGATCACATACGGACCGTGCCAAAACGGGTCGGACTGACCTGTTTTGTCATCCCTACCTAAGCAAACATCTTTTGCTTTAAAAACTTTCTTCACCGATATATTATGTAAATTTGGCTTTTATCTTTATTATTAAAAAGAAAACATGGAATCAATTTTTTTTCTAAATTAAAATTAATTTATGCATGAACTAATTTGTAAAAATAATTTTCAATTAACATATTTAAAATATGTTTCTTTAAATTAAATCAATGTTAATATGTACATATTTACTCTTCTTTTTTTAAAATTCTAAAAGTAGTTAGTATTTATCATTTTCCGTCCAAATAAGATGGCCCTCCACCTTAAATGCACTTAGGGTAATTAATATTTGGATAGTGTTGTTGCTAATCTACACATTACTTTTATTCCTATTCGGATAATTCCTTACATGTTTAAATAAATAATTGTTATGTATTAATAGCTATAGTTATTGTACATTATCACTTACAGTAAATTGATTATACTTACGGATCCAAAATAATAATTCCTTCACTCGATTGATTTTGATTGAAGAAATAAAATATTAAATGGGTACAAATCATTGGTTTAATTTGAATTTTTGAATTAAAAATTCAAATTAATTACCAAAGAGTATTGCATATTAATACTCATAGACTAGGACCAATATCTGATTCTACGCTTAACAAACAAAATCATCTCCAACTATGTCACACCACATTGATAAATAAATATAACAGGAAGAGAAAAATAAAAAAAAAAGTCTGAACCTATAATAATTGGTAATTATAAATTTTAAAAATAACTTTATAATTTAATTCATGTGTGGGAATGCATATTATATAATATTTTCGTGGAGAAAAGAAAACTTAACGTGTGATTGATATTGGAGCAGACACGAGAGAGTAAGAGTAAATTGTGAGACTGTGTTTTATTGAATGAAAGGACCAAGCCTTTTATACAGAGCAGAAAAGAATAACGGGTTTTGTTAAAAAATAGAAATAACAAAATACTTGACTTAATACTGTTTTCAAACTAACAAACAAACTAACACTCTTCCTTAAGTCAAGTATTTGACAGATACAACTCCAACTCTCCTCCTTAAGTCTTCAAATCTCTCAATCTTCAATGCTTTTGTGAAAACATCTGTTAATTGTAACTCTGACTTGCAGTATTTCACAGAAATTCTCCCTTTATTCACCATGTCTCTCAAGAAGTGATATTTTACTTCTATGTGTTTGCTTCTGCCATGACTCACAGGATTTTTAGACAGGTTTATGGCAGATACGTTATCAATTCTCAGCTCCATAGGTGCTTTTATACTGATTTTTAGTTCCTTTAATAATTCTCCAAGCCAAACTCCTTGGCATGCTGCAAGACTTCCTGATATGTATTCTGCCTCACAACTGGACAGAGCTACCACCGACTGTTTCTTGGAACACCATGAGACAGGAGCATCGTTCAGCGAAAACAAATACCCTGAGGTGCTCTTCCTTTCCACCAAATCACCATTGTAATCTGAATCAGCGTACCATACTAGCTCCAATTCTGATTTCTACTGTCCGATAGGAAATAATATCCCATAATCTGTTGTGCCTTGGATGTATCTCAACAATCTCTTGGTTGCTAGCATGTGTGACTTCTTTGGATTGCTCATGAATCTGCTTATCAATCCCACACTATAAGCCAAATATGTTCTGCTGTTGCACAAATACCGCAAAGAACCAACAATTCGTTTGAACTTTGTCTCATTTTTCTCTATTGACTTGAGCTCCTCATGCATCGCATCTCTCCAGACTGGTTGTGTCACAACTTCTTTCTCATCAACTGGTTCAGCCCCTGCCATTAGTGCTATGTGCACTAAATCTCCATCATCATCAACCTGTTCATCAGAAACCATTTCAAAGTCAGCAAACCTGTGTGGCACTACTCTCTCCCTTTGTGACCTTTGAGTCACAACATCTTATGCCCTGTTGATATTTTCTGCTGTGACTGCTTCTGGTGCAGTTTCACCTGTTACAGATTCTGTCAGCGTTACACTATCAATTGTGCACTTCTTTAAGCTAGTTTGTTTGGTCTCCCAGTCCCAACTTTGATCTTCTAGTACCAGTACATCTCTGCTCAGGACCACCTTCTATTGGTTTGGATCAAAGAGCTTATATGCTCCTGTAGGATGATATCCAATGAAGATCATTGCTTTACTTTTATCCTGCAACTTGGTTCTCTTCTGGTCAGGTATGTGCTTAAAAGCCAGTGACCCAAAAACCTTAAGATGCCCAACTGCAGGTTTTACTCCATACCAAACCTTCAAAGGTACTTCACTTTTCAACATCTTTGTAGGACATCTATTGAGGATGTAAACAGCAGTGGAAGTTGCTTCACCCCACAATTTATGTGGCAGCTTTTTTTCTTTCAGCAAGCTTCTTACCATGTTCATGATTGTCCGGTTTCTTCTTTCCGCAAGAGCATTATGTTGTGGTGTGTAGGGTGCTGTAACCTCATGCATAATCCCATTAGCTTGACAGTAACTTTCAAATCTGTTAGAGGTGAATTCTCCTCCCCATCTGTTCTGAGTGTTTTCAACAGTTTTCCACTCTCTCTCGACTTTAGCTTTGAACTTCAAGAAAACTTCAAACGCCTCACTCTTCATTTTGATCACATACAACCAAATCATTCTACTATACTCATCTACGAAGGTAATGAAATACCTATTTCCACCCAATGAGGGAATCTCAAAAGGTCCACATACATCTGAGTACACCACTGCCAAGCATTCTTTGGCTCTCATCTTCATGTTGGTCTGGAATGGTCTTCTGGTTTGCTTTCCAGCCAAGCAAATCTCACAGAAATTCTCTGGTAAGTTTATATCACCAATCCCAGAAACCATATTCTTCTCACAGAGTTGCTTTAGACTTCTGAAATTCAAATGGCCATACCTAAGATGCCATAACCAACTCTTGTCATCCTTCTTGATTGCAGATAGGCATTGCGCATCAACAACCTTCATGTTAACTTGGAAGGTTCTGTTTTTCGAGATCTTGCTTCTCAAAATCAGATTTTTGTTAACATCAAACAACTCAATTCTGTCATAATTTCCCATTACTACAGTAAACCCCTTTTGCACCAATTGACCTATGCTAAGGAGATTACATTTCATCTCTGGCACAAACAACACATTTGCTATCACAGCTTTTGAACCATCTTTCCTTAAAATGACTACATCTCCAGCCCCCTCAACTTTCAAGGTACTGTCGTCAACAAATCTCACCTTACTTTTTTTCTCTGCATCAAAGTTGATAAGCCACTCTCTATGACAAGTCATATGATTCGAGCATCCTGAATGTAAGTACCATGACTTCTCTTGTGAATTCGCACTTCCTGCTGTAGTGGTTACCATCAAGGTTAAGGTTTCGGAAGAATCAGAATCATAATCTTCCTGTGCCATATGAGCTTCTTTATCTCGATGCTTCTTTTTCTTCTTGTCAGCATAACATTCAGAGGCATAGTGACCCATCTTGTGGCAGTTGAAGCACTCGATGCTTCTTTTATCTTTCTTCTTGTGATGGTTCTGATACTTTTCTGTTCTTGCACTCCCTTCTGTTGTATCTGACCTGTCATAGTAATCTTGAGTAGTCTTGCCAGACCTCTTTTCTCCTTTTGCTTGCTTCCCTTTCCACTTCTTCTTATTTTTCGTGGAATGGTGCGTTTTCAAAGCCTGCTCAACATTATCTGCGTCAATCAGCAGCCGCATCTCATGTGCTTCCAAGGAACTTTGGAGTTCCTCGATCTTCATTTGTGATAAGTCTTTAGACTCTTCGATTGCCATTGCAATATAATTGAATTTTCGTGGCAACGATCTGATAACCTTTTCAACAATCTTAAGATCAGATATTGACTCACCAAGACCCTTCATCTGATTAGTGATCGTGAGTACCTTGGTAAAGTATTCACTGATTCTGTCACCTTCCCCTATCTGCAGTAACTCATACTGCTTTCTCAGGGTTTGGAGTTTTACTTTCTTGATCTTTTCCCCTCCCGCATGACTTCGAATTAAGATATCCCAGGCTTCCTTTGCAGTGTTCGCATTCTGAATCTTTTCAAAATGACTATCATCAATACATTGATGAATAAGAAACAATGCCTTACTGTCCTTCTTCGCAAGAACCGCCTTCTGCGCTTTAGCTGATCCAGAAGCAGTCACCTGGCCAGTTTCTACCACATCACTGACGTCCTGAAACCTGAACAACACCTTCATCTGAGTGCTCCATCTGTCCCAATTTTTCTCTGTAAAAATTGGAAGATTTGATGCGGGAATATGATTGTCGCCACCTGCCATTCTTCACCCACAACTGATCAAGAAACTGAGTCTTGATTCCCCTATTGTGTTGTCTGCTCTTCGCTGCTTTCTTCAACCTTGAAATCTTGAAGCCAAACGTCCCGAAAATGAAACCAGGGCTCTAGATACCACTTCTATTGGAGCAGACACGAGAGAGTAAGAGTAAATTGTGAGACTGTGTTTTATTGAATGAAAGGACCAAGCCTTTTATACAGAGTAGAAAAGAATAACGAGTTTTGTTAAAAAACAGAAATAACAGAATACTTGACTTAATACTGTTTTCAAATTAACAAACAAACTAACAATTGAAAACAGAAACATACACAATACAGAAGAAAAAAAAATCAGTTTAATGTAATGTGCGTAAACATTTCAGCAAATATTTATGATACAAAAATAAAGATTACAATTTTTTAACAAATTGATATAACCTTCATTATGTTATGTTACAAATATATGAATCACTCACCTAAGAATTAGAAGAAATGATAACATGTATTCCCTCATTTTTCCTAATTAATGTTTTTAAAGTTGTTACGATAAAAAAAAAGGGTTTAATGGTTGAAGGGAACCAGTACTAGTAAAATTATTATAATAAATTAACAAATACTATATAAAACAATACTATGATTCTATAATGGTAAAAATTAAAACAAAACATGAATTTATGGGTTTTTTAACATTGAAAATACCCAAAATAAAAAAAAATGTTATCATATTTAAAATACTTTTTGAATAATATTCATTAGTAGTTATTAATAAACTAATTTTATATGAAGACAAAACAAAATGATAAATATTTTAAGTTGATTTTTATTTTTTCTGAGAAAAAATTGAAATAATATTATTAAGTTTTTAATTGAATTAGTTTACACTAACTTTTAACTGGTTTTGATCATTTTATCAATTTGTATAGGAATTTATTGTTCTTTAAGTAATTTTTCCTTAAATTGTTTTTGTGGTTTTTTTCATCAATTACTCGGTTCTGTGATATCAACAGTTAACTCAGTCCAATTTTTAAAAGAGAATTCCAGATATCGATATCATTCAGCTATCTTTATTTAATTCCTCACTTCTTCACAAGAGTCCTCTCTACAATTGTCAAAGTGAAACTACTTGTTTTCAATAATGGCCAATAAGTTTAAGTTATTTATGTTAAGAATTCAAGTGTGAGTTTAAGTTATATTAATTAAAAATGAAAAAGTAGATTATTATAGAAAAATAAAGACCTATAAATTCATTGTCTTAATGTTTTGAATTAAAAATAATATTAATGTCTTATTTAGTTAAGGTGAGATCTCATTGATATTATACCTTGTTTGGATTAACCAGAAGATCAAAAGTGATGCAATGAAAAAGTGACACAGTGCTGTTTTTTACACCATTTTTTTTCTGTTGTTTCTCTAAATAATTATCAGTATTTTATACAAAATGTATCGATGGAGGTGAAGATAATAAGTGCATGTAATAAAGTAGAATTAAAAGAAAGTAGAAGTGGTGAATGAATGAAGATAAGAAAAGAAAAATGGTGAGACAAGTCACTAAATCACGCCGCTTACTAACCACCCTGTAGTGCTGCTGCTTCCTCATAAATTAAATACTTGTTCCATCCACACGCTGCAAGCAATTAATCCACAACATTTTTCTCTGCTTTTTCTCCCGGCAAAGCGTTAATCTCACTCAGTACTCATTCTTTTCCTTCTACCACTCTGCTGCATGCATACGATAAGTTCTCATTAATTGCACTTCTCATTATCACTTCAATTCTTTCACTTCAGGTACTAATTTATCTCTCCCCACACCCAAAGAATGTTTTTGCTTCAGTTTTATCATCTCATCAATGCATCCAAATATTTTCTTTCACTTCCTTCCCCACAAAAATCTAACTTTACCCTCTGTGTTTCACACTACCACTATCACTCTATATACTAAGAAAGCATGGTGGAAGCATATCAAATTTTTAAAGACAAAGAATCTCCCTATTCTGGGCCTTTTCCCTTTCCTTTTGTTCAATTTATGCGGCAATTGAGTTGGTATATGTCTCTCCCTTTAATTCATCAGGCCCAGCAAGCACACGTTCAGAACAAAAGAAAGCTACAAGTTTAACTAATGAAACAGAGAAATGTGTTGACAGCTTTTTAGCAGGATGAGGCATTGAGCCTGAGCATAATTAATAAGGTTACGTGCCGCACATAAATCCTAGGAAGTTAGCAGGTTTTGACAAGTTTCGAGTAATTTTATTTTTCCCTCACTTTTTGTCTTCTCTTTACTTCCCTGCATTTCGTACGACTATTTAAACTCTCAACCTCAAACCAGCATCACACCGAACATTTACTACTACCTCCAATACTCAAGATAAACTCACTTTTCATCTTAGTTCTAACACTTACCTCCCTGTACATTAACTAGCACCCCGTTTATCCGATGGCTTGCTTCTCTTGTACCTAAACAAGCGTGCTTCTTTCTTCAGCTTTTGCAGGTTAAGCAGATTGAGAGCACTTCAGAAATCAGAATGAAAGTTGGGTTAAAAAGTGCCAAAGCTCGAAGCTTTTGCATGGTCTCTGTTGCCTCGCTCTTTGCCATGCTTTTAGGTAACACCTTGACCTTAATGACACATATTATATAGTCACACACCCATTGACTTGTTTCATGTAAGATTAATTCTTTCTGTTTCCCACCAATCCCTTTTCAAAACTTTTTAGTTTTCATATATGGTTAGTTCAGCAACAGACATTCTTATTTGCAATGCAGTGAGGGGTGTGCTAATTCACAGGGAAGGTGAGAGGGACGCAGGCATGGCAAAGATGTTTTTCTCCAAAGGAAACCAAACAGTAATCACCTCACGGAAGCTGCTGCAATCTGCAGGTACGAGAACCCTTTACCTGCATGTTATAGTAACAGTAATAAACTACAATTGCAGCACTAAAATTATGGTGCATTGCAGATAATGGTGGCTTGAGCCACATAGGAATGGTGTGCTCAAAGGAGGACATAGTGATATATCAGGGGGAAGTGCCCCCTCTTCCCACGGGGATTCCTTCGTACACAGTTCAAATAATGAACATGTGCGCCACTGATTGCGACATAGCAAATATAAGCCTTCACTGCGGGTGGTTCAGCTCAGCACGTTTGATAAACCCCAAAGTGTTTCGTAGAATGGGATACGATGATTGCCTCGTCAATGATGGAAAACCTCTTGCCTCGGGAAAAACCGTCTCCTTTCAATATTCCAACACTTTTCGCTACCCTCTCTCCGTTTCATCTGTTGTTTGCTCCTCATGAGCCACCACTTTTCATCTACTTGTAACTTGGAACACCCATTAAACACACATTAATGGAGGTGTTTTACCTTCCTAGGTACAGAAAAGTTTTATTTTATTTTTTCTTTACAAATGGTACATACAGAAAGCTAGACTAGTAGTTGATTGAGCTACTGTATTTTGAAAACAACATTAAATGGTCATCTTTTAATTGGTTCAACCGAATAATCACATTATGTTGTTGCTATGGGAATCCCTTTGGTTCAAACCGAGCTGTCCGAACATTAATCGGTTGAAACAAAAACTAAATAACAAAATCTAGACATTTAAAACGCATGATGTTATAATATAAGGATAATGATGATGATACAATGGGAGGTCTTAGTATCCATAATCGTAAGAAAATTCAGAGACACCAACCATAGCAGAGAGGACTTGCGACATAAGGTAGAGGGAACCCCCGAAAAGAGCAAGAATGAAAATGGCGGAAACGGGATTCCTGAGAAGGTCGAGTATGGGGCGGAAGATGGTGTAAAGAGCACCTGTGCTGACGGTGAGAGCGTAGAGCCCATATCTCCTTACGTTGTCCCAAAACTCTTCCACCAGTGGGCCTTCAGGGCCCAATGCCAAGGCCTTCTCCTCCGTCAGAATCACCGCCAAAATCCCCACGCACACCGCTCCCATTATCACAACACTGGAATTCGAAATACCCTTCTCATCTTTCAGTACAACCACCCTCCGACTATGCTCTTCGCTTCCTCTGTTTTCTCTCAGACTCAGTGCGAATTTCGAAGGTGGATGCTTTAAGGTTTTGCCGTGCGACGATAGTACCAGAAATTTGATGGGTTTGACACACAGTGGAGGGTTTGAAGAAGAAATTGGAACGTGAAGCTCTGGTCTCAACTTCACAGTGTTCATCATCTTCTCACACTGTCTTACCAAACTCAACTAAGTCTCGCACTATCTTATCCAAGCTCACTCGTATTTTTATTCGATACCTTATCTTCCAAGTGCCAAGTGTGTGGTGCGTCGCGTCTTTCAAATTTTATCCGCCTAGTTTCTAAGTTAGTGTGGAGTTGATACACATAATAGATAGCGTAAATATATATTTTATTTTAGTATAATAAAAAATTATACTTTTATTATAATAGTTTTAGTTTTGTTGTTTAAATCTTATTAATATTTTAAACAACGTTATGTCAGACACTAGACATCTCAAATATACTTGGATTCTAAATTATATCGATAATTTATTATTACATGATAAATTTTGTTAATGTTAATACAATTTGGTATTATTTCAATTTTTATGATTATCATATTTATTTGCTAAAGATAAAATTTACTTTAAATATGCAATTAAAATTTTGAAAAAGTATTAAGAATTTTACTTTTACACAGAAAAAATAAAAAGTTTTAAACTTAATTATTTTTAATATTAACTTCTTCTTTGATCAATACATATAATTATTAAAGACTAAATTTGTGTTTAATTACTTCAATTATCAATCAATTTTAAATAAAATTAACAAAATAAAATTTTTGAGTTAAGATTATAATATTTTTTTCATTACTAAAAACGAAATATATGTATATTTATTATACTAAACTGTCTATTTATCTCATAAATAAGTAATATTATCATATTTTTGTCATATTTATTAAGTTACTGTTGTCTAATAATTCTACCTTAGTATAAAATTGAAATAAAAGATAATTTAAATATGTGTTTATTAAAATTTATTTGAGATGTCTTTTTAAAAATAAAATTGTGATAGATCGATTAATTCTAATGATTGTATACATTATTTATTAATGTTGTTTTTCATCTTATTTTACAGATATCTTCTCATTATTATTTATAATTTTTATATCAATATTTGTAGGTAATTTATTAATTCTTAATGGTTGTCATTTATCACTTAATTTATTAAGAAATTACAATTTATGTCATAATAATTGTGGTTGTTATACATTTCAAAGAGTTCTAAATTTCCACTCTTGTAATAACAATCATTATTCCTCCAACCCACTAGTACCAGTCTCCTATAGTCATGTAACTTAGAAAATTCAAAAGCATCTCATTATTCTATAATTATTTAGTTTATTGCATCACAACCTGTTTCCTTAATTTGTGGAGAGTTCATCAATCATTTTTATCTTTTCTTGAGAATACAGAAAGAGAGACATCAGTTTCAAAGTCAAGTCTTTCATTCACGCAATGGTTATCTTCCCATTCCTGTTGTTGCTGCTCTGGTTTGCAAGGGTTTACAAGAACAAAATCACAGTGAAGAGTGTGGTTCATAAGCTTCCCCCAGGTCCATGGAAGTTGCCTGTAATAGGCAACCTTCACCAACTGGCAAGCGCAGACACACTTCCACACCATACCCTTCAAAATCTATCAAACAAATATGGACCTTTGATGCACCTTCAACTGGGTCAAATTTCTGCTGTGATCGTGTCATCCCCTGACATGGCAAAGGAGATAATGAAGACACATGATCTTAATTTTGTGCAGAGGCCACAACTACTTTGTCCTAAAATCCTTGCCTATGGTTCCACCGATATTGCCTTTGCTCCATACGGTGAGTACTGGAGACAGATGAGGAAAATATGCACACTAGAGCTTCTCAGTGCCAAAAGGGTTCACTCTTTCTCCTTCCTTCGAGAACAAGAGGTGGCCAACCTCATACAATCCATTCAATCGTCTGCATCTTCAGCTTCTCAAGTTAATGTTTCTGAGAGTGTTTTCTCTTTTCTCAGCACCCTTGTTTCAAGGACAGCCTTTGGTAAAAAATCTGAGAAGGAGGATGAGCTTTTGTGTTTGCTCAAGAAAGGAGCGGAACTCACGGGAGGGTTTGACCTTGCTGATTTGTTCCCTTCGTTTAAAGCTCTTCATTTCATAACTGGGATGAAAGCTAAGCTGGAAGACATGCACAAAGAGCTCGACAAGATTTTAGAAAACATCATCAACGAACATCAGTCAAAGCATAGCATCGGAGATGCAGAAGAAGAGAATCTGGTTGATGTTCTTTTGCGCGTGCAACAAAGTGCCACCCTGGAGGTTCCAGTCACAATAAACAACATCAAAGCCGTTATATGGGTCAGCACATGAGCATGAACTGTGATATATTATATTATATGATTTCTGTAATGAATCAAACTGATATATAATAATAGTGATTGTAACATTGTGCAGGACATATTTGGGGCAGGGACTGATACTTCAGCAACAGTACTGGAGTGGGCTATGTCAGAGCTGATGAAGAATCCAAGAGTGATGAAAAAGGCACAGGTTGAAATAAGAGAAGCTTTAAGGGGAAAGAAAAGAATCGGTGAGAGTGATGTAAATGAACTAAACTACTTGAAGTTGGTGATTAAAGAAACCTTAAGGTTACATCCTCCTGTTCCTCTGTTGCTCCCAAGAGAGTGCAGGGATCCATGCAATATAGGTGGATATGCAATACCTATGAAGACTAAAGTGATAGTAAATGCATGGGCACTTGGAAGAGATCCAAAGCATTGGTATGATGCAGAGAAGTTTATACCAGAGAGGTTTGATGGCACTGGTTTTGATTTTAAAGGGAATAATTTTGAGTACATTCCTTTTGGGGCTGGGAGGAGAATTTGTCCTGGCATTTTACTTGGCCTAGCTAATGTTGAGCTTCCTCTTGCTGCATTGCTCTATCACTTTGATTGGAAACTACCCAATGAGATGAAAACACAGGACTTAGACATGACAGAAGCGTTTGGAGCTACAGTGGGAAGAAAAAACAACCTCTGTCTGATACCAACTATGTATAACTTTTCCCTTGATCATGTTATCGCCACATGACCCTCTTTTCTACTCCATGTTTTTCTTCATTTTCTTTGTAAGTTTGTGGAATTCAATTTCATGTTGGGGGGTATTTTCTAGTGGAGCTATTGGAAAAGTATCGAAATTTGATCCTCTTAATTCACATTATTTTTAGTGATTTGATCCTCCTATGCATCCTTGTTTACTACTGCCCAGAAATTTCTTTAAATTTCTGAATTGCTAACATCTTTGTCATTGTGGATTTGTGGTAACATTTCGGACTTTAACTTATCAGAAATGGACAATTCTGTCGGCAGGAGAAAGAGAACTAAATGAGGGAAGTCATCAATTGTCTTTGAATATTTAGTTTTCTCAGAAAAACGTATAATCTTGTTGAGTATGAACCACATGTATAATTCAAAATATACATATTATTAAGAAAAATAGGTGTAAGGTGAGTGTTCAGAGAAATATCAAAAGTAAATGTGGCAATAATAAAGGGTCTAAATTTATTCGATACTTAGTGAATGAAGAGGTCATGAATGTGGATATATAGTACACAATTAACACAGCAACTATCGAGTTGTTGAAGCAAATATGTTTTTCATAAAAGATGTGGTTGGAGTGTATTAGGTAACCACTTTCTGCATTGAAGAAACAGTAAGTAGAATCAAGAGGGTGAATCGACAATGAGATGGTGATGAAGGGAATATTGATATGGAGTGGGTAGCAAATACAAGTTGTTTTTTCTTCCCACTGAAGCTCCAAAGCTTTCAGTCATATCAAGCTTCTGGTTTTATTCCATTGGGGATTTCCCAATCAAAGTGATAGAGCAATGCAGCCAGAGGAAGTTGAACATTAGCCAATCCAAGTAAAATGCCTGGACACATTCTTCTTCCACCTCCAAAAGGAATGTATTCAAAGTTATTCCCTTTAAAATCAAAATCAGTGCCATCAAACCTCTCTGGTATAAACTTCTCTGCATCATACCAGT
>Ga0209589_1009628_pt1 | contig 14492 bp, 10 predicted proteins | sample CowpeawhiteBW_FD_187525 | JGI IMG/M metagenome (GOLD analysis project Ga0209589, IMG submission 187525) | Root nodule microbial communities of legume samples collected from California USA - Cow pea white BW (SPAdes) (version 2) | ecosystem: Host-associated > Plants > Roots > Nodule | place: USA... | reverse complement strand
CAGATGTTACAATATATTTTTAATTTACTAAATTGATAACCCAATCCATTTCAATACTAAAAAAAAAAATAGGAAACTCGAATTTAACTCAATCCAATTAAACCAATTTAATTTGGTTTAGGTTAAAAGTTTTAGAATAAATTTAACTTAATCTAATACACTGATATCTAAAAATAAATAAAAAATAAAAACCAAAATAATATTTTACGGGATAACAAATTATTTAAGCCTAACTATAAAACGAAATAAATCATATAATTTATGACAGTTTAAAGCAAAAGAAAAATGTAGAAGGAAAAAAAATCATTTATATTTTCTTTTATAAAACCATCCTGACATAAAATTGGGTTTTGAAGAAACAAACTTATTACAGTAATTTATGTTTGGATGAGTGTAAATTTATCTTTCCGGTATAACCTATTTTTTCTAAGTAAGGCAAATATGCCTCAAATAATTTCAATATAATTTAACACCATATTTGTTAAAGAACACTAATTAAGAAAGAAAAATTAAACATCCACCTCATTTTGGAGTAGATTAGGACAGATAAAGTTTGATATTTTTTTGAAAAAACAATAATGTAAAAATAATGTGATATGCTAATTACTGATAATGGACTCAAACTTTTTTCATAATCACATTAATTAGCATGAGAAGGTAGGGGAACACGTGAATTAAGGTGTGTTTGGTTGGTGACATGGTAACTCCGTTTGCATTAAAGTGGTTTGCGTTGAAAATGCGAGTAGTGAGTGGATGACACATTAGCCAGTCCTCCGTCAAGAAACAAAATGCACAAATTGTTATTATCTCTCTCTTTTTCTCTCTAATTCCCTTCGCAACTCTGATTCTCTCTCACACAGAACTCTCTTTCTCTCTGTCACACCCACACACACACACTCACACGATCCTTCTGCGTTTAGGGTTTTTGATGCTCGTTCTCTCCATGTTCTCTAATGGTAGCGCAGCGTAGTTGGAGGTACACGTTCTTCGCATGATCTCTGGCTTTCACCTGTTTCGGTTTCTTCTGTGTGATCACTCGATTATTGTTTTACTTCCTTATCTCGAACCCTAATCATTTCCTAATTTTAATTTCTTCACGTGGTGTACGGGATTTTATCTATTCTGTGATTTTAGGGTTTATTGTGCACATGTGATGTTGGATGTCAATTTTTTGTGTGGAACTACTTACTATTTGGTCTTAATGTGTGGTTGATTGCGGCACGGTGATTTTGGGTTTAATCTATCCTTTTCCCGTGTTAATCAGGTCTTAGTGCTAGTGGAGTTTGAAATGGTATGAGTTGGAGCCTTTCTTTGGAGTAGTTTCCTAAAAGTTTTCATAGCTACATGGCTCGGAAGGGTAATCAGCAGAAGAATGGAGTGGACCGTCAAGGATTGAATCACAAAAAAGGGGTTTCTGGTAGTGTCCTTCCGGGAATGAAAGGCCATGGTAAAGGAGGGCCGGTGAAGGTTTTCCCAAGAGAGGACCTCGCTGACGGTGATACCGGTGTTGCGCGGACTGCATGCGATGCAAGTTCTTCTGGTGATGACTTTAACAACGAGCAAAAGTCTGACAATAATTCTCGGAAAGAGAAGCAAGGGATGGCTGGAAAGCCTGACCTGGAGGAGTCCTTGCCCTTTGAGAGAGATTCTGGGGATGACCGTTTGAATTCTGAAGCTTCAGTACAAGAAGAAAATGGGACTTTACCTAGAAGTGATCAAGGTCTTCAGAGTATAAATAGTAGATTGAGCAGTATACTGGATAGTTTGCACCTGAAAAGTGTGGTGGATAAATTAGACATTGCCGATAATGTGATGATTAGAAGATTAAGGTTTTCACTGTTTTCCATGTTCACAGCAATTTCAGAGTGGCTAACCAGGCAGACTCCATTGTTTGTATCTCTTAGAACCATCATGTTTAAAGCCTATCATGATTCCAGAACGAAAGTTGTGCAGGCATATCCTGTTATTCTGAAGTGGCTCATGCATTTTGGAAATGTAGTGCTCCTATTATCAGTATTTTGGTTGGATTGTGCACTTCGGGGTATTGATTCATTTGTACGAATGGGTACAACGTCCTTCTTCTCTGTTATATGGTGTAGCATATTTTCTGTGATTAGTATGATAGGGGTGCTCAAGTTTCTTGCTGTCGTGGTAAGCCTTGTCTCACTTGTCATTGTTTTTATTATCGAATTATTCTGATGAAAATAATCTTAATGATTGAAGGTTGTGTTAGCTATTATAATTAATTAATTTTATTTTATTAGTTTTTTCGAAGACACTCACACACTGCTTGTGTAGATGCACTATCAGTATTGTAGTATTTTCTGTTGGTTAATTTCCTACCATTGAATTTAATTACTCTAGGAAAGAACAGTGAGATGAAAGAATGTTCATTGAACAGATAGATTGAGAATCTATCTCTCTTTCTGTAGACTTGCATCTTATTTCATTATATATGCATTTCTTTTGATTTTTTGTTTACTGTCTTAAGATGCTTGTTGCAATTTTAGGTAAGATATGGTAGTGATAATTCAGCGAGAGGGAAGAAAATGTTTTGCTTTGTCCAATTAATAGAGAAACGTGTGGGCTGGGAGTGTGCATAAAAAATTACAAAATCTATTGTGCAATTTGTTTCAGTTTTTTGCACAGTTGAATCAGCTTGGGTTGCACCGTCTTGTAACTATTTGACTTTTGAACTCCACATGTAACAAACATGATAATTTGGATGAATTTAGGGAACATGTTACTCTTTAGTTCTAGATATATTTTCTTACATTTGTGTTTGGGATGTTTTGTGCATTTGTTCTTTCTATTTGTGTTCTCAATTGGGTTTTTGTATTTTTCTTCTCTTACTATACTAACTAGCTTTTGTAATTGATTAGGGCCTGGCTGCTTTGATTGGATTTTTTCTTGGGCTTATGCTTGCAATTTTGGTTGTTGCAATCATTGGAGTTGTTATCTTGTGGTTTTACGGTAGCTTTTGGACAACGGTATTTTTCATCATCCTAGGAGGTGATATGTTTGCCCTTCTGTTTACATTTGAACATAGTGTTTGTTTTTGTGGCATTCTTTCTATATAGTTGGATATGCATGTTATACAGCCTTATGTATGTATATACAATATATATTTATGCTGATTGATGTATTTTCTTTCCAGACTTACTAAATTTTTAAATTTATTCGAATTCAGGATTGGCATTTATGTTTAGTCATGAACGGGTGGCACTACTTATCACCACAGTGTACTCTGTCTATTGTGCATGGCTGTATGTTGGATGGCTTGGTTTGCTGGTGGCTTTTAATTTAGCTTTTATCTCTAGTGATGTTCTGATATACTTCCTCAAGAAAAACATAGATCAACAGAGTAGATCCAATCCTTTTGAACAAAGAACTGGAATGTATGGTCAACCTGGATTCAGTGATGGATCAACACATGCTTCTTCCTCTGAAAATGGACCGGGACCATCGGCAGATCGCAGTGCTGGGATCCCTTCAACTAGTGGGGTTGATTCTGATGTAACTTCTGAAGATGAAGTAGTCCGTTTGTTGAACTGCTCTGATCACTATGCTGCACTGGGCTTGACGCGGTATGAAAATATCGATGTTTCAATACTAAAGCGGGAATATAGGAAAAAGGTTAGTGTCATTCCATAATATAAATACTTGCAGCCATTCTTTATTTTTGACGCTTCTTTCTAAGATTTTGACGCTTCATACAATTATTTCTTGTGCCTGATAATTCTCTAAATAACCTCTCTTTTCACTGATTATCAGGCAATGTTGGTACATCCTGACAAAAATATGGGTAATGAAAAGGCTGCTGAAGCATTTAAGAAACTTCAAAATGCTTATGAGGTGAGTTTTAAGTTTTTTTTTCTCATCCTGAAAACCAAGTGATAATTCTTCCCTAATACTATATGGTTGTAACGATTTCCAGATTCTAATGGATTCCTTGAAGCGAAAAGCTTATGATGATGAACTAAGGAGAGAGGAGCTATTGAGTGTATTTCGTAGATTTCATGATGCTTCTAATAAGGTATGATTTAAGCATTTGTTTTCTATCAATTTTAGTATTTCGGAAGTGGGAAGGGAACATTATGGGTCATGGAATCGTAATAATATTGTCACATTGTGATCAAGATTAATATTCATTAGTATTTGGGATAAGATCCATAGAAAACTAAGGATGAATGTTGTTGTTTGTGAATGGTAACAAATTAGTGAAGTTTTTCTACTCTGGTGTATATATGTCTGTGTGTATGTATATGTAGGTAGGCAGGTAGGTAGATAATAATTTTCTCACCATTACTCTTGAATTTACTTAACCTCTCCTCATAGCATAGATCAAGTTAAGATACTAGCATTCCAAACAATGCAATTGTATTGACTAATTTTAGAATATTTGTACATAACTTTTTTGGATATGCATCTGACTTTTACTCATGCATTTATTGTTCTGTATATGGAAGGTGCAGTTAGCTGTTTTTCTTTTTCTCTAGACATGCTTTTACTATGTAGGCCATTTAGAGAACCTTGCAATTTAGCTTTTGATTTAATTATACTCTTGTCTAACTCTTGCTGTTGAATGCAACTAATTTGTCAGAATGGTAGGCATGGATTATTTCCTTCAGGATTTGCACGGTCTGATTCCGATGGCAAGGACCCATTTGGTGATTCAAGGCGAATAGCCTGTAAAAGGTGTGGTGGTTTTCATCTCTGGATACACACCAAGAAACAAAAGTCTCGGGCAAGATGGTGCCAGGTTTCTTCTTAATCTTTTTTGTTCTCAATCAAGCCCAGCTTTCTTAACGGACAATTGGCTTCATATATCAGTAAATTGCACAATATTTGCCAATATTGTTATCTGCGTATTTTCCCTACAGAGTATTTTTCACACATATGATAGCAGTGTTTTAAGGTGGGGTCTTTTGTTTTAAAGGATTGCCAAGATTTTCATCAAGCTAAGGATGGGGATGGATGGGTTGAACAATCTTCCCAACCATTTCTTTTTGGCTTATTGCAGAAGGTAAGAATCATTGTATTGTTTTGAAAATCTCATTGGAGAACACTTTGAAACATGTAGTTCAAATTTTATCTTGAGCCAATTCATGGTTATCTGAGATGCAGCCAGAATACATTTTTGCTTAATGCTTTGAATTGTTTTTACTTTAGGTGGATGCTCCTTCAGCGTATGTGTGTGCTGGTAGCAGGATATACGACGCCACCGAATGGTATATCTGTCAGGTAATTGAAGGAGGAATTGATAAAAAACTGTTTTCTCTAGCAATGAAATGTAAAATAGTGACATGGACATTTCTATAGTTTCCGTATGCTAGATACGTCATCTCTGTCTTGTCTGGTTGTTAACAATTTCACATGTTCATGCTGCATAACTTACTCATTGAGATTTATGAGGAGATTAGATTAGATTCACAAGGCATTGCTGATGAACAAATTTCTTGCAGGGCATGAGATGTCCAGCGAACACTCATAAACCAAGTTTCCATGTTAACACCAGTTTAATGTCCAAGAATAATTCTGGCAAGGGAACTAGTTCAGGTCAAAGAGGTGGGCGGATGCCAACACCTAATATGGAAGAAACCATGACTGAGGAAGAATTCTTTGAATGGTTACAAAATGCAGTCCAGGCAGGTGTGTTTGACAATTTTAGTGGTACTGCAACAGAGACTCCATCACCCAAATCTGGAAATGGGATGAAAAGTCCTAGTAGTAGTGGTGGTGGTGCTAGTGCGAGTGGCAGTAGCAGCAGCAAGAGAAAGAAAAAGGGAAAAAAGCAATGGTGATAACCAGATAATGTTATATCTTATTATGGCAGTATTGCCTTGAGCCCTACCAAGGCTTGAAAAGCATGTAAGTTTCAAAGCCGCTATCTGTTAAATGAAGCCCCAAAAATTGAGTTGGAGCCACATTGTACAGCGTTGTTTTTCTCAAAAGTGTAGATTTTGTTGTCCAATAAATTTTTTGGTAATCTTTTAGCCTTTTTAATACAGCCCTGTACCAATGATTCTCCTGCCCATGATTTTCTTAATTGCAAGGATCAAGCTGGGTCTTCTAAGTAATTAGAAAATGTCCTTCGTCAATCATGATCCATCTCAGCCGAAGGAACACTTTAATGGTATACCTAAAACAACAAATTGTATCCATAGGAAATTCTCAACAGCCACAGCATTAGCGTATACATACACAACTATGGATTTCTTGCCAGTGAATTCAATATTTAATTAAATTATAAATTACTGTCATTTGCATGCATTGAATTTTTTCAAAGATATGAATGGCTACATGCGTTTTGTATCATCATCAATTTAACTCCAAATAGCTGTTTCTGCAGAGAGATTGTATAATTCTTCTGTGTTACGGTAATTATGTATTAAAAACAGATAAGGAAATTGTTATTTTACATGTTATTTAAGAAAAGCCATTTGAATTGAAACGTCTTTTCTTTAGCAGACAATTAAATAACTGCAACGCTTTTATTTCGCCATACTATAGAACTAACTTAAGAAAATTACATTTTAAAAATTTGCCTGAAGTGCATCATAATGAGAACCTTGTATACATGAATGTAGACTTGTCCTAATTGGTAGACAAGCTAATTCTTTTATGATATTTTGTTTATATATTTTGATCCAAACAATTTGACCTAAATTAAAAGTCTCTCCGATTGACTTCGGACAAAATCGATTTCTAATTTAGTTGATTAAACTTATTTTTTTTCTTGTTTTACAATACCCAAATGTTTACTTTTTTAACATCATATTCTTTGGACAAAATGTTTACTTTTTTTTTTTTTGTTAACTACAGCTATTTTCCACCAGAAGTAAATATATGATTTAATTCATAAAAGATATCGCTTGTGCTATTTTAATCTTTTAAATAATTTATGACATAAATTAGTTTCTACAATATCAATTGCCAAGCTCTGCTGGAGAATAATTTTAACAAAACGAAAAATTTGGTAGATAGTTGTATCATGTTACTCGGCATAGTTTTATATTTATGTAAAACAAATTCTTTCAAATAAAAGCTATAAGCTAATTTGCAATTTCTCCTCTGAGAAAAGTATGCCACTTGTAGATTTACTAGAATTAATTGTTGTAAATAATAAAGAAAAAAAAAAGGTAGAAATGACAATTAATATATTATTTTCATTAAGAAAATTAAAACTTAAAACCCTATTCCATTAAATTTCCTAAAAACACAACAAAAACATATTTTAGTTAAATCTACATTTAAAACTAATTCTGACACTCGTTTTAATTATAGTAAAAGCTTAGACTAATTTTTCGTCGGCTTTTGAAAACATGTACCCTAAACCTACGATTGATAAATTTCGTTGAACTGTGATTAAACTCATAATTCATAAAATAAAATAATCATACAGATATGGATTATGTGTCCAAAACAAAAGGAACCCCACTCGGTATATAGCATTGTAATTTGTAACAAGTCACTTGAAGCCTTGAAGTGTGTCTAATTCACTCCTCTCTCTCCATGGAAGCAAAGTCACTGCTTCAGGGTTTTTCTCTTGCAGCTTCTTATCCCCTCCCTCAGCTTTCAAAAACCATCATGACCACAACCAACTGCGTTAGCTTCAATTTCAACCACAACCCATGCCTCATATTCGCAAATGGGTATCCTACTTCTTCTTCTTTGCTTCCATTTTCTATTCACAATAAGCCCAGAAAATCAGCATCACTGATTGTGAGTGCCCGCAAGAAAGACAAAAAAGACGATACCCATAGTTCCGTACCCCAACCTGACGAGGCCACAGGTTTCTTCCCCGAAGCTGTCTTACTTAAAAAGGTCGTTTTTTTTACCTAACCCTCCATTTTCTTTTCTCTTCCCCCTCTCGGTTTAATATGATTTTATGGGTTGGTTCAATTTTTCATCAGTTTGATTTTTAGGGCAAGACACCCTTTTGAAGACTCGTTCACCATAAATTCTCTGTTTGTTTGAAGGGAGTGTTCCTAACAGTCTAGAAAATTTTGATGTTATATGACACTAGTTATTGCGTCATAGTCTGTGGAATTTAGTTAAGTTAACTTTGTTTATTCTTTATGAGATGGAGATGAAGTTTCTTTTTTATTTTTTGAATTGCGATTTTCAGAGATCAGTTGAGGAAGAAGGGAAGCTTCTCCCGGAGTTTGAAGATGCCGAGGAAAGTGAGTAGTCATGTTCAATCTGTTTAATCTGTCCAACACTCTTAGGGCTAGTTACTTGCATCTGTGTTGTTAGGCTAAAACTGTTGGGGATTTCAGAGCTGAGATTATTCCTTTTGATAGTTTTTAATTTTGATTCACAGGAGAACTCTTCGAGACGCTGATGCTTGAGCTGGAAAGTGATATGAATGCTGAAATATGTACGTAGATTCTTTTTCCTTTCGGTCAGAGAAGACATTTTTATTGAAGTGGAAACTTTGTTACATGTCTTTCGTAATTATTTTCATTGTTTAATTATTTTAGTTGTTTGTGAACCATTCTCAACTGAAACCATCAAGGCCAATGATGTTAATGTTCTCAACCTGCACACAACTTGAGTTGCCCTGAGCAACTATTGTATCTCAATCTTCTTAGCTTTTATCTAAATCTCTTTTGTCAAACTTTTGCGCTGAACTTATAGATGTTTGCTCACAATTTTTTATAGTTTAGTTACAATCAATTTCCATGCAGCAGTAAGGTTGTTGTCTTGTTTCCTGAAGGTCATATGATCAAATCTTGCTAATCTTTACCTATATTTCAACTGCTCTGTCTCACACCACACTGCTTTCTTACCTCTGCAGTGCGGCACTATGAGGTCATGTACTTAATTCATGAGAAGCATGAAGATGAGGTAGCAGCTGTCAACGAGAAAATTCAGGGTAACCTTCATCGTATAATTCTCTGTATCATTTTTTAACTGTTCATATTCCCTGATGCCATGTGGAATGAGTTCAATAGTTTACCATTTCTGTGGAGACCTTTATGATTGGCTTGTTGTTTTCTTACTGCCCTTATTATCGAATTAACTCTAATTGTATTTTTTATTCTACCTTTGCCAAAAGTTAACAAGTCATAGGCTCATAGCTGGTAATATAGTCTCTAATGCCCTCTCTGGAAATTTCATGAGGGGTTTCAATACTTCTGTTCTTAATTCATTCAGTAGGAAAAAAATGGCTAAGCAAAAGTTTTGCACTTAGTATGTATCTGCAGATGAAAACAAAAAGATGTTCTGCTACTTTTTTCTAATTATTGGCTAACATTGACAGAATTTATGAGGGAGAAGAAGGGTCAGATTTGGAGGCTGAATGATTGGGGTATGAGAAGGTTAGCTTACAAAATAAAGAAAGCTAATAAAGCACACTACATGTTGATGAACTTCGAGTTGGATGCAAAATACATCAACGACTTGAAGACTTTGTTGGACCAAGATGAAAGAGTTATTCGGCATCTTGTGATAAAGAGGGACGAGGCAATCACTGAAGATTGCCCTCCTCCTCCGGAGTTTCACACTCTGCGTGCAAATGCAGATGATAACGACGATGAAGAATTTGATGAGTATGAAGATGATTGGGATGGTGAAGATGAGCTTGATGATGATGATGATGGTATTATATACGTAGATGATGATGACGATGATGACATGGATTCAAGAAATGAGACATCTGCAAATGTTAGACAAGCAGAAGAAATAAGAGAGTTGAGGGCTGAGAACATTGGTAGATAAGTAGGTGTTATCTTTTGTTCTTCCTTCTTTTCTTCCTTTGATTCCATAGAAATGTACGTAGAGCAGTTATAAACGTTATGCATCTGAATATAGGATGGTAACATCATTTGGGAAATGATTTGAGTATTAGTGTTCTCGTGTCAAATTTGACTGCATTCTTGTTCAACAAACTGCAAAATGATCATCAACTAAATCTTATTGATTGGTATAAATAGTAGTGATTAGGGTCTGTTTAAAAGTTTAAATCTTGATGATCTTAGTTTGGATATAGAATTCCATTTGGAGTATAGAATAAAATAAACCGTGTCAAAAGTGAATATGTATCTGATTTGTTTAGTTATTGTTTCCGATAATGGATTAAAGTTGGTAAGATGGTTAACTAATAACGTGTTTGGTTTGATGTTTTAAAGCTCGAATTCACGTTTTGAAGCTCGAATCTGGGTTTAACTTGGCTTAATGCAAATCCATAAGAATCTGCTTTTATTTAGTTTAGCTCAAATGTGCTTTTGAATCCTGTTTTCAAAAGTAATTTCACTTCAGTTATATAATGTGATGTGAGGATGTGATTTGTATTCATCTATAAAATCCGCTGCAATAATACTAAAATACTAATCATGAATATCTTAATTATCTGTTTATTAATGTGTTCAAATAAATATCATAATATGAATTTCCCCATATTTATCAGTCATTAGTAGTTTTTTCTTTAATTATTTTTTGAAATTAAATTTAAAAGTAAAATTATTGGCAATAAAAATATTAATGAAAACTACTTATAATTTAATTTATAAATCTTCATTTTGAACTTCAATTTATTTATTTGCACTAATGAATATAAAATAACTACCAGGTATTTTAAATGTATCGATAACAATAATTTAGACACGTGGAAAGTGGATTATTTTACTTTATAATATTTTATATTTATCGATAAAGTGTTTGGATTATTTTTTTATAATATTTTATGTGATTTTAGTTAGATTCATACAGTAATAATTATATATTTGGTTACGATGACAATTATAATTATATTCATATATCACATATATTATCTTGATATTTTCAATTATTATTACGTATATTATTTTGATATTTTCAATTATTATTATTATTATATATATATATATATATATATATATATATATTTAAAATAATATAATATTTTCAAAATAAACATATTATTGTATCGTGTATCCGATACTAGCATCACATCTTCTCATTGAGTAACTAAAAATCCAATACCATTGCTTGAAATTTTTTAGTTACTTAATTTGTAAAAAGATCTAAATATTGACATTACTTAGTGGCATAACAGTACAAACTACTTACTTAGATAGCATTGCTAAAATAGAAAGAGACGAACAAGCCAAAGAGATAAAATAATCTATTCAGATTCAAATTTTCATTGGACTGGATCTGATATTTTATTGAAACTAATCCAAATCAAACTCAAGTTTATTCTCATATTTGGATAATCTAACTTTTATGCTTAAAATTTAAACAAACTGCGGACGGCAATACTTTTCAGAAAGAAAGACATCAGCGTGTAACAACCGAGTGCCCATTCTCGTTATTTCTTCTCCTTCTAAACAATTCCTTATCTTAATTATTTATGATTTTAATCTCCTATATCTTAAAACCCAAACTTCAAATGCATATATGTTTATTTGTTTTAATTTTAATTTTTAATTAATTAAATCATTTTTTAGTATCTTAAATGAAAATCACGATATGAATTAACCAAATTATAATAAGTTGGTGAATAAAATACAACCGAGGTTACTTGCATTTCATACAATGACTTAATACCTTAAGATACAATATACTCATTATTTTGATAAAATATGTATTAACAAAGACAGATAAGTTGTTCATAAACTGTAACCAAAGTACAAAGTAGCATTCTTATTATACTAGCTAACTGTAGTAGAATAATCACAACAGTTGGATTTTGAAGCCACGACTTGTAAACAGATAATGATGCTGAAGCTTTAGATGGAATGCTTCAAGTAAGCTCTTGCTATGCGACCACTTGCTCCTTTAGGGTAGAAGCCACCATGAACATGTTCATCACCTGTTCCATATATTATCCTCAATATTTCCTCTGGTGTTCTTGAATATGCCAGTGAGTCTCTATCACCAGCCAGAATGTTCCCAGTAACTTCCTTCTCAGCACCATCCACTTTAGCCACCACAAGACCCTCATCTTTCAAACCAGCTTTTCCTAGCTTGTTCCTAAGACTTGAAATGCGATCTGTGAACTCTCCCACGCTCAATCCATAGGGATGCACCAATTGCGTTTTTCGTTCATACAAAAATGCTCTTATAGCTGCATCTTGTCCCGATTCCACTCCTAGAAGCCCTGCCACAAGCTATTCATGTGCGTGCACCAAGAATGAGAATGATTTCAAATTTGTTGTTCTTAGCAGTGCAGGGTTTGAGAATTTACCTTTCTGGAAGTAGCATTTTGCAGCTTTGGATTGGCACCGACATAGCCAGTGAGGCCAACATAGGGAATAACGTAAGAAGCAAGAAGATAGTTTATTGAATTAGCATAGGGATCAAAGGCTGGATCCAGGGTTCTCCCAACCGCATTATCCATTACTTTGGCAAAAGATGAAGAACTTAGATCCAGCTGAGGCCTGGGGAATCCCTTCACTGTGCTCTTTATGGCCCTACAACAAACATGTTGTCCACAATTTTTCATTTCTTGCTTAAAAGTAATTGTAACTGCAGAGAGTGGTTAGAGATAGAACAAACAAAACCTCAAGTGTCCAACTTCTTGCAAACCAAACTGCAATATAACATCCTTAGTAAAGTTGTCGAGTTTTGCAGCTTTGGCGCCAATGGGAGGAGGTCCTCCCCCGGCCAGGTTTGGAGCAATCACATCCAAGCCATGACCCAAAGCTCCAAACAAGAAGAACTCAGCCTCCAAGTATTCTAAGTTTAGAGGGAATTCTAAAAGATCAACATCTGATTTTGGGGCTGAGGCTCTTGCAATGAGCACAGAAGAAGAATAACAACATTCTGGGAAAAACAAGGGAAGGACCAGGGAAGCAATCAAAGCAGCAAAAGAGATTCTGACTCTGGAAGCGTGAGGTGCCATTTCAGTGTTTTTTTTTTCTAAGTTATGATGCATATGCTGATGATCCAGATACCCTTATATAAACCCTTTCGTTTCATGCAGCTACGCAAGAAAATGATACGTGTCAATTTGTGCAACTTGTGGATTTGCTACGTGGGGATGATCCTGGCCACGTGGGTTTTGTAGATCATATAGGTTTGCGTGCTTAAATATGTGTTGTCTCTGTCGTTTCTTTCTTGGAAAAACCAAACCGTCTCCTTCTCTGTTCCTGAATTGTGCATGCTTTTGTGGTACCAGGTTTAGTTTAGTTTACTTTTGGTTCTTGCTTTAGTTTCAGTTAAGGAATGCAATTGCAACTATTTTGTGTTGTGTGGCCTAGCTAGTGCGCACTACAATGGAAGAAACAAGTCAAACTTCAATTTTTTTTTTTTTCAATAAATCAAGTCTAAACTTTTTGCTGGACTAAATTGTATAAACTTAGCTAGTTTGAGTATTCAATTTTCCTCAAATCAAACTAAACTCGTTATATGTTGTTAACTTTCGTTAACTTTTAGTTTGACATGGTCCATTTCTTATTTACTTAATTCATCAATCGTTTAGGTTGTCATTCTCAACAATTGTATCTCATCCAGCTTCTGAGGCCATTTGTTCAAACAGTTATGTCATCTGCCAACATTTTAAATTTTGGAAGTGACAAATCGTATGCGTGTCTACATCTTCTTCTAATTTTGTCACAGCAAATTTGTTGCGTGGATGAGTCTTGACGATGTCTTGAAAATATTTTTGAAGAAACATTTTTCTCTGAAGTTATCCTATGAAACAAATTTACTCCATCATTTAACATTTAGTTAGTCCGTCTTCATTATAGAAAATAGTACTTAGATGGTAGACGAAGACTTATAACTTTTACCTCTTTCACCTTTTACCTTTATAACGATTTCTCAACAAATTATCTAAGATAGATACTAAAAATCTCTCAGCAATTAATCAGATCTCTTAATAAGTTATCAGGAATCTCTCAGCAAAGATTAAAAATCTTTAACAAGTGATCAGTACCTTTCAACAAATAACACAAGGACCTCCCAACATAAACCAGAGACCATGAATCTCTCAACATAGATCAAACACTTCTCAGCAAGTGACAAAGAACCTCACAGTAAGTAGGGGTGGGCATGGATTGGATATTTAATGATCCAATCCACATCCATTTTATATCCAAATAATTGGATTAGATTTTTGACCCAAATCCATTTTTTTAGCAAAAGTAGTTTGGATTTTTTTAGAATCCAGATCCAAATATTTGGATCAAGATTTAAATCCAATCCAAATATTTAGATCAAGTTTAAAATCCAGAATCCATTTTTAATAAATGAAATTTAAATTGAATTTCTTAAAACTTGTGTCATTAAGGCCCGAATGACTCGGTGAGATCGACGATCCGGACGGACCCGACAACTCGGACGATCCAGACGGGCCCGACGACCCGAACGACGCAGACGGGCCCGATGACCCGAACGGGCTCGACAACCCGAACAGGCCGGACAACCCGAACGAGCCCGAAAACACAAACAGGCTCGACGACGCGAACGGGCCGGACGACCCGAATGGGCCCAACGACCCAGACGGGCCAGACGACCCGGACGGACAGGTCCAAATAGTCGGGCCCAATCGGGTAGTCGGG
>Ga0209589_1009626_pt1:10000-14495 | contig 14495 bp, 9 predicted proteins | sample CowpeawhiteBW_FD_187525 | JGI IMG/M metagenome (GOLD analysis project Ga0209589, IMG submission 187525) | Root nodule microbial communities of legume samples collected from California USA - Cow pea white BW (SPAdes) (version 2) | ecosystem: Host-associated > Plants > Roots > Nodule... | reverse complement strand
TTTAGAGACATTATAAGAATCTATTGAAAAACCTACACTATTTTACAATTTTTTTTAATGTTAAAATTTAAATTTTATTGGTATATTTTTTGTTTAATTAGTCAAATAGTACCACTTTCATTCTAAAGTTTCAGTTTGGTAATTGCTTTTAGAGAAAATGTTACTGTATATACTTCGAATTCCAATTTTCACAATATATGAATTTTAATCTTGCAATAATATTGAAATTGAAATAGTTAATTATTTCCATATCTTTAAAAGTTTAAAAAATTTATAATTTATAATTTTTACCTTATATTTTAATTATATTAATATTATTATATTTTATATTTACATTGTTACATATTATTATATTTTATAATATATTATTATATCATTATGGGTCATCAAATTTTTTGAATATTTGAATTTATATATTTTTATCAGAAATATTAAAGTATTTATTACAAAAATTAACTTTTTGTATATATTTTTCATTTTAAATGTTAAATTTAATTTTTTTTATCACATTCTATTTCTTTTACTGTCCGTTACGATTTCAAATTTGAATCCAAAATTTATTAATATTATTATATGTATTATGATTAATTTTTCACAACTTAAAAACGATATTATTTTCAATGAATTAATTTTGAAATTTATTCTAAAAACACACGGAAGGAATATATTACCTAATATTATCTACTGCTTGATGTTTACAAAAATTAACTATAAGAAAAGTTCAGTTTCGAAGGACATTAAATGAAAAAAAAATAGTTTCCAATGTAAATTCAATGTAATGTAATATTATATAAAAATATAAAATGATAATATTACATTAATCCTACATAAATATAAATTTATTCTTAAATTAATATTTAAATTTAATCATAAATTGATATAAAGTTAAGAATACAACCATAATCAGTACTATTAGATCAATCAGTTTTCAAACACATTAATAGAAGAAGATTTTGGTTTCCAATGCAATATTTTAAAATCATAATTGATATAAAATTAAGAATACAACCATAATAAGTAATATTAGATCAATCGGTTTTCAAGCACACTAATAGAAGAAGATTTTGCATTTTGTATTAATCATTAGCGATAAATAAAGAAGCTTATAACATCTCAAAAAACAACATGATGATATAAAATTTTTATATTTTTTATATACTTAAAATTGATAAATAATATTTTTCGGGAATGTCTTAAACTCTAATTATATGTTTGATTGATACTTCATGATTCATTGAGTCCCACAAATCATGATTGTTGTTGTTCATAATAAATAGTCATAATTCAAAATTCTTGGAAGACGAAAAGTTTTCCATTTATTCTTTATATTATTGACATTTATATTGAAAGACGTAAGTGTTGACTTATAAGTTTATTCAATAAGCTACATTGAAATTTAAGAAGATTTTTGAAAACTGTATAAAGCTCTCTTAAAAAGGTAGGTAGATTTTTAAAATATTTTCCATTTAAAATTTTAATACAATAAATTCATATATAACATTGCAATGAGAAATACAAAAAGTTGTTGGTTTATAATATTTAATGTTATTTAATGACAAAGACATTCATCTTTGAGAAGCCATAAAAATATATCTTGGATGTAGGTTGGAAGAAACTGAAAAGTTCTTTGAGAGGTTGAAAAAATATACCTTGGAAGTAGTGTTGGAAAAAACTGGAAAATTGTTTTAATTTTTCTTAACATCTTTATATTTTTTGAAGATGAAAAGTAGATTTTGAAAAATATAAATATATTTTTCAGTAAGCTAGGTAAAAAAAAAACAAAGTCTTAATTTTTAATTTGGTAATTAAATATATTTAAGGTAAGTAATTTTATTTGCATTTATTAATACTGTTACTAATTATTAAGAAACTATTAACTGATCAGATTTTAAGAAAAGTGTAATATGTAATGACTATTTTAAAAATAAATTAATAAAATACATAATTTTTCTGTAGAAGAGGAGAAAATATTAATACTTATATAAAAAATATTTGTTAGTTATAAATTTTTCTTCTACTTTGAAATTTTTAAAAGTCTATGTTATTATTAATGAGACAAATTCATGGAGTCAGAACTTTATTTTAATTTTGTTTGTTCAAAAATTTAAAAACTTGGATTATGCCTTTATAATTTGGTTTATTATAAAAATAAAATGTAGTTTATGATTTGCATTTACTTTACTATAAAAATTCTGAAATAGTAAATATTATCTTATCTAATAATATTTATTATTTTAATGAAAACATCGTTATAACTTTAATATAAAAATAACATTTGGTTTCAATTTTAAGAGGGGCAAAATTTTTCAATTTTAAACAAAATTAAGACTAAATTGAACAAAAATAATAAATATAAGGATCAAATTGAATATAAAACATTACTCTGACATGTGACACGCTTTTGGGTTGACAAGTGGACATTTTTTAAAATTTTAAAAAAATTACTAAATGACGCATGACAGTCACGGTTCATTACCGTTAATTACTTAAACATCATTGAAAAATAAAAGGACCAAATTAAAAAAAAAATTGATAAAAATTTGGACCGAATTGAAAAAAAGAAAATATTAGGACTAAATAGACAAAAGTAAACAAAAATAGGGATCAAATATATAACCTTTAATTTTTATATGATTGTTATAGTAATATTTTAATTAAAATTGATATTTTAAGTAATTATTTATTAAATTCAATTATAAATTATTAGATTTAATTATAAATTGAATATAATTTTTAGATTTAATTAAATAAAACATAATTATTTAAAATATTATTATAGTATAATTATTAAATTTTTTCTCCTATGTATGCTCTAAATATACTAATATTTAAAAAATTAAAATTTAAAAATATTTTTAATATTAGAAATATTTTAGAAAAATATACTGATACTTCTAACATTGATATTTAAATCTAAAATGTTTTATATTTTAATTAATATATGAAACAGAATAAGAATATAAAATGTTTTAGATTTAAATAAAAATTTTAGAAATATTAGTATCTTTTTTTCTAAAACATTTAATAATCATATTCTAATAATATTTTAAATAATTATATTGTATTTAATAATTAAATATAAGAATTAAATTATATATTTAATTAAGTCTAGTAATAATTGAGTTTCAAAATAATTAATAAAAATGTCAATTTAAAAATAATATTATTATAATATTTATATAAAAATTAAATTTTGTCAAGTTAGAATGATCAAAATTATTTAATTTAAAAAAAATGAGATTGTATTGAACAAAAATAACGAATATAGAATATAGAGACTAAATTGAACAAAAAGAAATAATACAACAATAAACTGACACATGACTCTGACATTGACACGTGATACAATACTGCTAATTTGACATGTGAACAATTTTATTGAATTGAAAAAATTAAAAATTAAAAAAAAAAGTGACACGTAACATGCACCGTTTACATGATTAAGTATTTAAACACCGTTAACACAAAATACCAAATTGGTAAAGTTTACAATCAAATAGAACTCTTAACAAAAATAGGAACCAAATTAAATAAACGCAACAAAAATGAAGAAAAAAAAATATCTAAGCCTTCATTTTTCCTAATAGCAATGTTGAAGCTTATAATTAGACATTGTTATCAATATTTTACGTAAAAGATTAATATAGTTACCATCGATTAATATGTCAATACTGTTGTCAAGTGTAAAAAATTTATATTCAAATAGAGGAAATAAAAATGAATTTAAGTCAATAACATGATAACGAAGGAATCATTTTAATACACTAATTTCTTTGTGGTAGATAACAAAGTAAGGTATGTTTGATTTGATAAAATGCTTTGGAAGGTACAAGGAAAGAAGGTCAGAGAAGCCTTGAAGAAGCTTCTGAAGATGGGTCACTTTCCAAATCTCAAGACATGAGTTCCTTCGAGCCAATTGAATCAGCTATGAAGAAAATGAGGTTTCAATTTGGTCATGGTCGTGATATATACTAATACCATCACAATGCTTCAAAGTCTTAAAACCCGGATAACACAACGTTCTCTTGTCTTTGAACTCACGTAATTTTTTTGTGCAATGTCTGGTTTAAATAGGCCACACCTTGTGTTGGTCTTGAACTGTATATTTATGACCCTATATTCCATTTCAGTTATTGGAGTAACCATTCTCAAATTATCAAAAATTTTAATTATTAGGTATCTTCTATCTTATCAAGAAAAGGTTCTTAACTAAAAAAGTGACATGAAGTATTTATGTCCAGTATTATATTAATTAATATAAAATAAATATTCCAAATAAAAAGGTTGAGCTAAATTCCATTTTGCTATAGCCAATTTTTTAATTAAAAGTTTGGTTTAATCCTATGTAAATATCTAACTAACACTAAAAAAATAATTGTTTTTAATTAGAATTACACTTAGTGTTTATGAGATTTTTAATCCCCACTTGTTTATTGTGGTTGATCATTTCTTCAAAAGAGTTAGTTGCTAATAGATTATTTGGAGTTTCTAGTAA
>Ga0209589_1009626_pt1:0-5000 | contig 14495 bp, 9 predicted proteins | sample CowpeawhiteBW_FD_187525 | JGI IMG/M metagenome (GOLD analysis project Ga0209589, IMG submission 187525) | Root nodule microbial communities of legume samples collected from California USA - Cow pea white BW (SPAdes) (version 2) | ecosystem: Host-associated > Plants > Roots > Nodule... | reverse complement strand
TACAGCACCAACCTCAACAACCTTTTATCCACTCTCTATTCCAACACCCAAATCAACTACGGTTTCTACAACTTTTCATATGCCCATAACACTGACACGGTAAACGCCATAGGACTCTGTAGAGGCGATGTTGAGTCAGACAAGTGCCGCAGCTGCCTCAAAAACTCCACACTCGACATAAAACAGAGATGTCCAAACCAGAAAAAGGCAATTATGTGGTCCGATCTATGCATGCTACGATACTCTAACGAAACAATGTTCCATAAAATGGAAACTTTTCCTGGTTATTACTGGTGGAACTTAGAAAATGTAACGGAACCGGATCAGTTCAGCCAAGTGCTCGGGAACTTAATGAAGACCCTAAGAGGCATAGCTGCATCAGGTGACTCCCGTCGTAAGTATGCTGCGGCAGAAAATTCAACAAATTTTCAAAACGTATACGGTGCTGTGCAGTGCACCCCTGATTTGTCTCACCAACAATGTAATCAATGCTTAGAGGGGGCTATCTCGGAGATCCCAACCTGCTGCAATGGCAAGGTAGGTGGTAGAGTTCTTAGACCAAGTTGTAATATTAGATTCGAAACTTACAGCTTCTACGGAACTCCAACAACATTAGACCCGGTTCCAGAGTCACCTCCTCCATCCACCAATACCATTTCCTCACAAGGTACTTCTTTTTCTTCTCAATTTTCCATTTCACCCAAACAAACACCAACCCAAATGTCTTACCCGGTAGAGGATTTTTGTTTTTTCTGCAGAAAGTGGCAACACAACAATAATTGTCATTGCCGTAGTTGTGCCTACTGTTGTTGTCGTTGTTGTTTTGCTCATCTGTCTCTTCCTATGTTTAAGGAGGAGGAAGGCAAGGAAAAATCTTGCAGGCAAGTCTTGTGATATTTTTTTTTTGTTCAGACAAACAAACCCGAATGCAACCACCGGTGTATTGTTTGTTATTCGAACATATTCGAAAAACTAACTAGTTTAAATCCATTTCCCAGGTGAAGTTAAAGAACAAGATGATGAAGATGAGGATGAAATTAAAATTGCTGACTCATTGCATTTCAGCTTTGACACGATACGAGTTGCTACCGAGGACTTCTCTGATTCTAAAAAACTTGGACAAGGTGGATTTGGAGCTGTTTACCGGGTATGTAACCCTGTTGATTCAGACACACATCGTCAAAACATGCTATAATTAACCACAGTTAGCAAATTATTTACTATACCTGACAGAGATATATTTTCAGGGTAGACTCCCCAATGGACAGATAATTGCAGTGAAAAGGTTGTCAAGAGATTCTGGGCAAGGAGATACGGAATTTAAGAATGAAGTGCTTTTAGTGGTGAAGCTTCAACACCGGAATTTAGTTAGGCTACTGGGTTTCTGTTTGGAAGGAAGAGAAAGACTACTCATCTATGAATTTGTTCCCAACAAAAGCCTTGATTATTTCATATTTGGTACCTTTCATATATATAATTACACTGCTGCTCTATATTTCACTTCTTGCTCACAAACCTAATTATTCGTGGAGTTGAAACTGTTGGCCGCTATATGTGCAGATCCAGCCGTGAAGGCACAGTTGGATTGGGAAAAGCGCTACAAAATCATTAGAGGTATTGCTCGAGGTCTTCTCTACCTTCACGAAGATTCTCAGCTACGAATTATCCATCGAGATCTCAAAGCAAGCAACATTCTCTTAGACGAAGAGATGAATCCTAAGATAGCAGATTTTGGCATGGCAAGACTTGTTTTAATGGATCAAACTCAAGTAAACACAAATAGAATTGTTGGAACCTAGTAAGTATCAGAATATGTTATAGCTTGTTGATGGTTGAGAGTTCAATTTCAATAATTTTCACCAAATCATGAATTTGTAACTCTTTAAAGAGTTTTAGCCTTAGGCAATTGTTAGAATCTATCTGTTTCATATGGCTGAGTAATAACTCAAAAACTTTTAACAGTAATTCATTAGAAATTGAAACACAAGGAAATTAATAATCTTGTCCATATTGGTGTGTAGTGGATACATGGCACCGGAGTATGCAATGCATGGACAGTTTTCAGTGAAATCGGATGTGTACAGTTTCGGTGTACTGATTCTTGAGATTGTAAGCGGCCAGAAAAACAGTGGAATTAGTAATGGGGAGAGTATGGAGGATCTATTAAGCTTCGTAAGTCTTTGTTTTGTCACTGTTGATTACATGCTCAAAAATTGTTAATGTAGAAGTAAATGAATGATCTGATAACAAATTTTGCAGGCTTGGAGAAACTGGAAGGAGGGGAAGGCTGTAAATATTGTAGATCCATCACTTAATAGCAGTTCACGCAATGAAATGTTAAGATGCTTGCATATTGGTTTACTATGTGTTCAAGAAAATTTAGTAGACAGACCAACCATGGCTAGCATTATACTCATGCTTAATAGCCATTCTCTGAGTCTCCCTATTCCTGCAGAACCAGCATTTTACTTTAACAACAGAACTAGAAGCTTTCCAGAGATGCAGTCATGGGAGTATAATTCAAGGGGAACAGGATCACGTGAAGCGATACTTAAATCAGCTCAGGAATCAGAAAATGAAGCTTCAATTACTGAGTTATACCCTCGCTAAATGTTGATAATATTCATCATCAACGTTTCTTGTCTTAAACAATAATACAATTTTTCCTAGAGTGCAAAATCTTCGTTAAATACATCTAATCCTTTGCCTCACAGGACTAAAACAATTGATGTCACTTATCATCATCTTTGTTTATTAATGATTTTCTTGTAGTTCAATCAACTTGTATCTTTAATTAATATGCAATTTTGTTATTAATTATTGATGTAGTTACGAAATGCTCTCTCAAATATCCCAAAATATCCCTCTTAATAAGAATATGATAGTTTGCTTTGTAAAGTTATTCATGGGTAGAATGTTTTTGAGAGATCAAATTGATAGGTCGGTCCTTTTCAATGTTGTACTTTTTAATAATTTGATGTTCGATATTGTGATACGTCTGTGTAATAATTTCCTATGTGGTCGTGAGATAATGATATGATTTAAATATGGGAATATAGTAACACAATCAAGCAAGAATAAAATATTTCTTATAAAACTAAATAATACAAAGATGAAAGTGTTAAATCTCACCTTCATTAAAGATAAGAAAGTTTATAATTGAATACACAGTTGAATTAAGTTTAAATTTTATTTTTTATAAAATTTATTTGAAGTTTACTTCAAAATATGTTTGAAAACGTTTTAGGAGAAGTGATTTAACTTAATGGAAAAATTGATTTTGGTTAATAAAAAATTAGAAGGAATTGATTTTGTTTGATGTGAATTTATTATTTTCAATTGATTTTAAATATTGATTTTGAGTGTTTTTAAATAATTTATTAACATGAATTGATTTTAAAAATTGATCGGGATGTTTTGAAAGTGATTTATTGGAGTTTATATATGTTACTCTCTTTGGGAAGATTTATTCTTAGGCTTATCTTTCAAAGTTAACTTACACTAAAGTCTAAAGTCTCTTTTAAGAATAAGTGTATTTTTCTTTTTGCATACAACTTGCCGTTTAGCATGACTTTTAGATAGAAAAATAATAGGCTAAAAAATTATCAATTTAGGTAAAAAAAAATACTACTTTGTTATTTTATTTTAGTTAGAAAATATAAAATTAATTTATTTTAATTATATTTATGAAAATTTTATAAAATTTGTCAATTTTTTTTTTCAAAATATAAATTTTCTTTTAGATACTGCGAAAATAATTTTATCAATAATAAACAATAACTTCATAGAAATTAATATTTTTATGACATTCATAAACAAAAGTCGGAAAATGCTGCTTTCCTGTCCATCATCTGTCCGCGGCTAATTCATTCATAATTGACCATTGAAAATTCAACACAACATCATTATCACTGATGGAGATAGGTCTGACATAAAACTATTATTTAAGCAAAAAAATCACCCACTTCTTTGCTCTTAGTATATTCTAAACTCATCGTAGCGTAATTTCCTTCCTCTTCAAGTCATTTTCATAACCATGTAAAGAATGTTAAATAAATAAACTATCAGTTTTAATAATTTAAAATAAAAGTAAAAGAAACTTAAAAATATGTAGATACTTATTATCTCCGTGATCATATTGATTAAAAAAATTAAATATTAGTTATATTCATATTCAATCACCGTAAACATTCTTTATCAAAATCATAAAAAATTGAATAATATTCTTAAAGCTTTTGTTTATCATCTATTTCACTTTTGGTATTGTTTATTAGCATATTAATATAATATTTTTAACAAAACTAACTTTTACGTTATGTTTGTATTGAATAAATTACTGTTTATGCATATGCAAGAGCGATTGTGTAATTTGTTTGTTTCAATGAATTTGGGGTGAAATGTGAGTGACGGAATAACCCTTCTCAAATATCACTCTCGCAAAAGTGAGGAGAATGCAAGGGAAAACCATTCAAATTGATGAAATTATGTGGCCCTCATAATTTGATATATCTTGTTTTTTACTTTTTACTGTAAGAGGAGCTAGATTCCCTAGAGAGATTCCTGTCCTGACTAGGGATGTCAAAAAAATCCGTACCCGTGAATATCCGCGGATAAAATCCGAAATAAATAGAAAATGGATATTAAAAATGGATACCCGCTACCCGTGGGTATGGGTATTTTTGATACCCGCATGTTAACGGGGCGGGTACGGATATCATAGTATCCGTACCCGTGGATACCCGTACCCGCTAAACTTTAATTCAGAAAAATTATTACCCCACAAATGAGTCAAAACATTATGAATCTTCATTATATTAGTAAAAACTTTAATTCAGAAAAAGTATATATATATATATATATATATATATATATATATATATATATATATATATATATATATATTAGTAAAAACATTATGAGTCTTCATTCAATAATGGTGGTCAGATTCTTACCCCACAAATGAGTAAATTACTTCCATATACTGTGGAGGCATTGATGTG
>Ga0209589_1009621_pt1 | contig 14502 bp, 8 predicted proteins | sample CowpeawhiteBW_FD_187525 | JGI IMG/M metagenome (GOLD analysis project Ga0209589, IMG submission 187525) | Root nodule microbial communities of legume samples collected from California USA - Cow pea white BW (SPAdes) (version 2) | ecosystem: Host-associated > Plants > Roots > Nodule | place: USA... | reverse complement strand
CTCTTGCAACATTGTATAAAGTTTCATGTTGTCCAATTTTAATCTAGAAAAGCCTTAAAACATAAGAAGTTCAGTAAAAATTTCTAACAATCACTTAATTAAAATATCTAAGTAAAAGTGTTAATTTTATTACCTTCCATGTTGGTCCATAACCAGTCTTAGAGACACATCAATACCTTCACAATATATGGAAGTAATTTACTCATTTGTGGGGTAAGAATCTGACCACCATTATTGGATGAAGACTCATAATGTTGTTTATATATATATATATATATATATATATATATATATATATATATATATATATATATAAGGTAAAGTTTAGCGGGTACGAGTATCCACGGGTACAAATACTATGATATCCGTACCCGCCCCGTTAACATGCAGGTATCAAAAATACCCATACCCGCGGGTAACGGGTATCCATTTTTAATATCCATTTCCTACCCGTTGCGGGTTTTATCCGCGGATACCCGCGGGTACAGATTTTTTTGACATCCCTATTCAGGATACCTTCATTTATCTAGACATCTCCTATATTAAGGTATACACTAACCACACCATCCCCTAGAGTTTTCCGTGAAACTCTTTTATCATCAACATTCCACATGCCATCTCAAGCATTATAATCTCATGCCAATGTCCAACCAAGTCATGTCTCATTTCATACCAAGACATCAACTTCAGTCTCATTACATCACATAAAACATACATGCTTAACATTATTTATCATGTTATTAATGAGTTAAACAACCATCAATAATGGAGAACAATTAAAAGAACGCAGCCCTGCACCTATCTCGCTCAAGCAACAGAGTGTTCTTGCTTAAGCTAGGCGTTCTCGCTTGAGCAAGAGCTCGAATAGTGAGCATTGCAGGTTTCTGTGAGTTCTCGCCTGAGCAAGATTACTCTCGCTCAAAACTGAAGCTCATCGCCTGAGCAACAACTCGAGCAGAAAAACCTAAGTGAGCCTCTACTACTTTCGCTTAGGCGAGACCTGCTCGTCTGGGAAAAATTTGCAGGTTTTGACACCTATTCGAACATGAAGATCCAAAAACTCAAGCAAAACCACATCCAATTCATTTTCATACAACACAAACATCAAACATGCACTAGAAACACAAATCAGAACCCAAAAACATGCAACTTTTACAAAAAGCTTTAAATCCTAGCTTCCCTTACCTGGAAAATGAAAACTGCAGGGGAAGGGAACCCTAACAGAAGCTTACCACAACATAACGACAACTTAAAAGTTGAAAATAGAACACAAGGTCGAGGATGAGGTTCTAGAGAGAACTCAAGACATAAACTAAAGCACCTAAACTGGAAAAAGAGACAAACATAGGTTTGAGCTCAACTTACATGGAGAAAAATGAGCTCAACTAGCTTAAAGGATAAGAAGCTTATGCCCTAGCAGAGCTTTATGTTTCAGTACTGTGAAGGAGGAGGGAAACAATTTCTGAGAAGGGAAACGTAATGAATAGGTAAGTGGTTGAAAAGAGGTCTTGGGGGTACTACGCGGGCTAATCCTAGACCCTCTAATAAGGTCAGGTCCAAACCTTATTAGAAAAAAAAGAAAACTTACAAATTATCATTAGTTTCGTAAAATATAAAAGTATGTCATTTAAAAAAATATAAATCAGTGAGAAAATTTTATACTTATAACAATAATATTATTTTTTATTTTCTTTATTTTTATTCCTTGTCAATAACTAAATATAATAAATGAGTTGTGTGTTAGTTTTTATTCCATGGTCTAGTTTTTTTTAATTTGTTTGTAATTATTTTAAATATTTTAAACTTATTATTTTAAATAAAATAATTATGAATAACAGTGTATAATTGTATATTTATCATAAATTTAATTTTAATTTATATATCTAAATAGTTTTTTGGTATAAATATCTAAACTATATTTAAAAATGAGATTATTTTGTTACAAAATCCTTAAGAAATAATATTTTTGTTGTTTCATCTCTTTATATTAGACAAATATAATTACAAAATTTAGCCGAAAGCAAATTTAAAAGATTGTAAACCTATTCATGTAAATTAAAATATAAATATAGAAATAGATATAAATAATAGTATGTAATTATATGAATTATTTATCACTAATCTAACTTATAATTTAAATATATTTTTAAGTATTTAGATTATTTGATAAACTAACTATAAAACTATAATTTAAAGGGTTAACTACTTTTATGGTCCATAAAATATAACATGATTTTGGTTTTAGTTTTTATTTCAAATTTGATCTTGTTAGGTCCACATAATTAAGAAATGCATGGATTTAATCCTCAATGATCGACTGCGTTAATCTATTTATTTTTTGACGTGGCAAAAGGTATGTCACGCCACCCACCGTTTTTGAACACGTGTCATGTTTTTAGTTACACTTGATTAAGGTCCAAACCTTAATCCCTTCCTCTTATTCATGTGGGAGGGTTCTCTCCCTTCCTCATTCACAACACGAGCAACCCTCACTTAGTCGATGACCACCTTTCATTGAACTGGAGCCACCAACGGCGACGTCGGTGGTCACCACAAGCTTTGCCAATGTAGCCACTACACCTACCTCCATTCTATCTTTTCCCATTTCGAGTCCCCTTCATGCTATACCAAGTATCAACCTCTTCAAGTATCCTTCTCAATATTTTCTTAAGATAAAAAACTCTTAATTACAATGACTTATCATTTAACCCTCTCATAGCAAGAGTGTATAATAAAGCTCATAGGTTACAACTTCACTTAATGAAGGATTTTACAATATTCAAGCTCTCAACTCAATATTTCTCAAAACACTATTAATATGACAATTTCTCAACACTTTTGTTGTTTCTCTATTCTTTTGTTCGTATTATTCTTGTATGGCTCTACATCCATTATATAGTTGTCGCTTTAGCTAGTTGTTGAGAATTCAAATTACAACTCTTCATCATAATCTTCTTGATAAGGAATGACTTGATTAATTCATTTAATTTATTTTCAGCTTGGACCTTTCAATGTCATTCTTCAAGACTCAATTCTGAATCAGCTGATGCTCATGACATCCTTTTTCTTTTTGTGAATGAGTTCAAACTTTATTTCAATTTTGCTCTCTCAAACGTCACAATTTCATGTTAAGGAAATTTTGTGCAATATGCCTCTACATTTGAACTTTTAATGCAATAAGTTTCACAATAAATCAAATTTAACTTTTATAAAAGCAAAATTGGAACGAGGGGAGTGGATAAATAAGAATTAAAAAGGTACTAAAAAGTATAAATTCCAATACAATTGAAGTATCATTCAAATACCTAGGTATGACTATAGGAGATACCCAACAAAGCTATCTTTTTGGCATCTAGTTGTTCTGGAAATTAAAAACAAGTTGTCTAGATGGAAATGAAGGTTTTTATCATTTGCCAAATGAATATGTCTAATAAAATCATTGATCACCGCCTTGCCTTTTTATTATTTTTCATTTTATAAAGACCAATAGGCATTTGCAATATCGTAAAGAACCTTCAAACAAATTTTCTTTGGGGTTGGGAAAATGAAGGCATAAAAATTGCTTGGATAAAGTGGGAAACCTTATGTGGAGATATAGAACTATTTAACAAACCTTTATTAGCAAAATGGAAGTGGAGATTAGGTATGGAAGAAAAAGGCTTGTGGAAGGATATCTTAGATTCAAAATATGGTTCTGGGAGAGATTTAAATGAAAAAACTAGAAAACACTAAACATCTAAATGGGGTAAGGACTTATGTGAGGTTTGTGGTTATGGTGATGATGGGAGATGGTTTGATATATAAATATATAAATATACTTTGCAATTAAAAAAAACAGACCATTCATCAATTATTTCCTAAGATTCAAATCATCGAACATTTGATTCAAAAAAAATTTTCTTCCAGAATTTAATTATCAAGATATAATTTTCTATCACAGTGACTTTAGTCTTTTGAATTAGCTAAACATGCTCACACATCTTTTCTTAGTAGCAATGATAGAATCTCTCAACCTTTCCAATTGATTCATGGTGACATATAGGAATTATCTACTGTACCAAATATTTTCAGGGCTCGTTGGTTTCCAACTCTTATTGATGATTATACTAGGGTTACTTGGCTTTATTTGCTTAATCAAAAGTCTTATGTAAGCACTATAATTCCCATATTTCGCTCAATGATTAAAAATTAGCTTATTGTTAATATTAAACCGTTTATGTCTAACCCTAAATCCTAAATCCTAAACTCTCAACCCAAAACCTTAAGGCAATGGGTTTATGGGTCTTCTTATATAGTGCTCTACTTTCTCATTTCTGGTAAATGTGAAACTTAGATTCACACTTGGATTCCTAACAAACAATGCTAAGGACTATTTCAACCAAACATTGTCCTCTTATTTCCAATCTGATGGGATCATTCATGATTCCTCATGTGTTACCCCTAAACAAAATGGAGTGACAAAGAGAGAAATGGGCATCTTTTTAACACAACATGAGCACTTATCTTTTAAGGGAAAGTTCTAAAAAGTTACTAGGAGAAGCTATTCCCACTTACTCATATATCATAAATACACTTTCCTCACGTACCCTTGAAAATAAGAGTCCAGTTGAATTACTAAATAGTTGTTTTCCCTCGCTTCAAGACCTCTAATGGTCAAAACTGAGATAAACTTGATCCCAGGCTGTTAAGCATCTTTCTTGGTTATTCAACAACTAAAAAAGGTTATAGGTGTTATAATCTTGCCACTAAAATATGGTATATCTTTGTAGATTTCACTTTCTTTGAAACTAAGCCTTTTTTTTTTCTCAAAAACCATAGAACAATTTTCGGAAGATCTTCATGACCAATCTAAGCCCTTTATTACATATGTACCTGAGCCACCAATTGAAATATTTTCAGACTGATCCAGGAATTTGATTTAAAAGAGTTTGGAAGACTTAAGTATTTCATAGGGATTAAAGTAAAATATTCTAACTAGGGAATCTTTATATTCCAACAAGAACTATTGGGTGCAGACCCACATAAACTCCAATGGATCCTAATCTCAAGCTACACAAAACTGAAGAGGAACCAACCATAAGCAAAAAGATGTACCAGAGATTGGTTGGAAAATTAATATATCTAACACACTACAAATCAGGCATTGCTTATTCTGTAAATGTAATAAGCTAGTTCATGCATGAACTGAAGGAATCTCATCTTCAACTTGGTTACAAGATTCTGCATTATTTGAAGGGCAATCTCGAAAAGGGAATTTTGTTCGAAAAGAATGAAAGACTTAATCTTAAAGCATACATGTCGTAGACTATGTTGTTTCTCTTGTTGATAGAAGATCAACAACTGATGTCATACTTTCTTGGGTGGAAACCTAGTGACAGATGAGTAAAAGATGTAACGTGGTGGCTATATCATTAGCTGAATCAAAATTTTGGTCAATCGCTCAAGGAATATGTGAGTTATTATAGATAAAAATTATCTTAAATGACTTGAAGATTAATTTGGAGAGTCTCATGAAGCTCTATTGTAACAATAAGTCTACAATAAACATTGCACATAATCCCATCGAGTAGACACTTCATCAAATAAAAATTAGGAGGTCTAGTATGCATGTCACACATTCTGTCCAAGTGATAGATAACTCATGTGCTAACGAAAAACCTGAATAAATCAATTTTCTACAATCTCATAAACAATATAGGAATGACATATCTATTCCTCGGCTTGAGGGGACAGTGATGTCAGAATATGCTTAAATATTATATGTTAATTGTACAATAAATATAGAGATTATTTGAAATCCCTATAATTAATGGATTTAGGTTAGGATTTGGTAGATTTTCTCCTGATTTAAAATCTTTATTTCAGGATATATATTTTATTAATTAGTATATTTCTTCCTTGTTAAATACCTATGTTTTATTCCTCAAATAATCAACTAAATTATTTCAGAATTATTATTCTTTTCCTACCTCATTTTGTAGCATTTGCAATTACAAATTTTTCAATTTTACTAACTTATCATTTTCTTTCTATTGGTTGTGTTTTTCTTTTGCTCTGATTACATGATATGCGTGACATGTAATGGTGCAAATAGTAATGGAGGTGAGAATAGGAGTAGTTATTTCTAGAAGAGTAAATTTATATTAGTATATGAATATGTATTTTGCATATTATAGGTCTCTTGGACGTAGTTATAAACTATCTTTTATTTTGAAAATTGTTATATTAAGGAGAAGTGTATATGCACTACGTATAGGTATATCAAGATTGTTTATGTGTTTTGTATGGTTGCTTATACCACTAATGGAGTGGAATGACACAATTAGTAGTATTATAATATTATATGCCTAATACGTTGCTATGTATGTAATAATTTATGATAACCTTGTTTTTAGTATGCATATATAATCAGGGATGTTAGGATATTAAGTTATATTAAGATGTTAATAAAAACCAAAATTACTGCTTCTGTTAATTTTTTACCTGTTCTTTACAAAACCAACCTTATGACTTGTTTTTAACAGAATCACAGATTTTGTGGTGGAATCAATCTGTGTGGTCCGAACTGATCAGTTTTCTTTAAAGAAGAAAAAAAGTGTACTTGGTACTCCAAATAGGGGAAAAGGAACTTTGGGTTTTCAAAAAGAAAAATAAAATGACGTCATTTGTTTAGAATCCTATGTTGAAAATGTATTTTTTAATCTATCTAAGTTGGAAATATATTATTAATAACTAACATTTAAGTAGTAACAATACAATATGTTTAGAAGTTTATTTCACTTTCTTCTTGCTATAATTGATCTATCTAGTTATTAGTTGTTTTAGTGGAGTCAATTGAAAATAGGAAAATCGTTTATGCACACCTAAAATGATGATTTGCATTTAAAAGGGAAAAAATATATATAAATTTATACAATATGTGAAAGAGAAAAAAATAATAAAAAGAACCCAAAAATATATAATAGTAGTATATATATACTTGTTAATTATTTAAATTTGAAAGTGTCGGTAAACAAGCAATTAATTTATGTATAAATGATTTTTTGTTTACCCAAACGATTTTTTGAGCTTTTCTCAATGTTTAACTAAAAAGAGAAGTGATGACCACAATGAAGAAGTGAAGAAGGGAAGGAGGCATATATAGACAAGCAAAGAGTGAGGAAAGGGTTAAGAAAATGTCCTTTATAGAGTAAGAATAGATAAGTAATAATTTGTTTGAATAGTCACTTAAAAATAAATGTTATGTATTAGACAAAATGGGTTGTCACATCCATTTGGGCTTACTCATTAAGAATTAATTATTTGGTGGAGAAACTTGATCTAATGAGCTTACTAATCAACTTAAAAAAATGAACTTTATCTGATTTAATATAGATTAGTAGGTTAAATAGGTTGAGTTACCTAATTTAAAAAATAAATCACGGTCTTTTTTTAATATATATATTTTTTAATATAAAAATGGAACACAAATTTTAAATTACTAGAATAACACCATGATAAAAAAGTCAATATAATATTAATATGTATTTCGGTACACCTAATAAGTCTCACATCGTTTAAGAATTAAGGTCAAACGCAGTTTAAATACTCCTACCTCCTTCCTTCATCCTCCGAGGCGCCTTTTAAAAACAAAATTGTGATAGAGTTACACGCTGCTCCAAAGTGGACAATACCTCGAGAATGCGATGATTGTTCCTATCAATGACTGCCAGACAAATTTGGATCGCAATCGAAAAATATGCATATCAAACACAAATATCATATTTTACGCGTTTGATTGAATTAATCTCTACATGATAAGAGTGAGTTTTTGAGACATGAATTGATAAAGAAACATGGAATATTGCGTTGAAGGATAGGATTAGATTCTGAATAATCCTATACTTGATTGTGTGGTAGCCTTATAATTACATTCGTTTGATTTATTGAGAAAAGTCAAAAAAGTTGCACATAAAAACTTATATATAAATCTCATGCAGCTAGCCTCCAATACAAATAATAGTAAGAACTATGAACCTTACGAAAATTTCAGTTTTAGGTTTTACATATTAACAACGCAAAACATAGAAAAAAGAAAGAAAGAAAGACACTTAATAAGGATGGTTGGTTGGTAATAACGTTTTGGTGTGTTCCCTTATATAGTAAAACACCAAATATTTTATACTCTTAAATACCAATAATAAAATAATTTTATAGAAGTGGGTTTTGCAAGCTCTAAAAATGAATATTCGGAAAAGGTGAGGTTAATGAAGAAGATTGGCATTTATGATCCTAACCTACTTATTTGGTTAAACGAGGTGCAATAGTTTTGGAATGGAAAGTGTAACTACTATTACACTCTCAACTGTTATTTACTCGTTTTCATAATTGCCTAATTACTTTAGATGCATTGTGAAGTTAATTTTGTGGTAGAATGCGTGAGTTGCGGTGGTTAATACATATCAAGTGAAGTTAGTCCATTGAAAGAGTCGTTTTCGGTATTGTCTTCTAACATCAAAATATATTTTAATATTTTAAAATATATTATAACTTTTTTTAACATATAAAAAAGAATTATAAAAAATATAAATAAGGTGATTTCACGTTACATAAATGAATGATGCAAATTTCATTTTATAAATTAATTTTATAAGGTTGAATTAGATTTGAAGTTAATTTTATTCTAACCATTAAATCTTATCTTAATAAGATTTATTGTTATTAAATTTACAATATCATATGCTATTAAATTGTTTTTGGATCACTTATTAATATCTGATATGATATGTTCGAGAGATGTGTTAAAATTTTGTTTATAAATTATTTGAAACATTTCATAATAATATTTATTATTTGTTAGATCTATTATTATAATATCTGCAATCGAAAAATTTATTATTTGTTGAAATTATCGTGTGTTTACATTATGATACCAAAAAATTGTTTGCATGGGTTAAAGAAAGTGGCACTTTCTGTGTGGGTTGATGAGTGTTTCTTTTATGTTTCTGTTCTGTCGGGCCAAAAAGCTTATTAAAGGCAATAATTTTCATTTGTTGGGAGGTTGACATTTGCTACGTTCAAGGGCCCTTTTATATCATTGCTTTGGGTGTGCCCACACCCTAACCTTCCTCTATTATTTACTTACCATTGTTTCTTAGGTTTTCTTGTGATCACTTCCTCTTTCATCTCCTCAATTGGGTGATGCATTTCATCACTCCCCTTCTATTACTTTACACATAATACACTACTTCTATGTCATTGAATTTCCTTTTGCCAAATCTTATAACCAATCTTTATTGTAAACATTATATTAAACAATATAAGTTTTTTAAGTCTATCTATTACAATTCAAATTTTATAAGACTTTTATGTTGAAAAAAAAATATATAATAAAATTTTAAAAATAATGCAATAAATTATAATAACTCTATAATTGAATATAAGGGTCGCATTCTATTTAGATAAGTCTAAAATTATATGTTTAAGATGAAGAGGCAACAACTCAAGATAGTTTGATATATATAACTTTAATATATTAAATATATATAAATATAAAATAATTGAAAATAAAAGATTGATTTAGTGGTAAAGTTGGAAGAAGATATGAGAGAGGTATCGTTAATCATTAAATATGACAATTGAAATATGACAAATTAATTAATCATATTCATGGAAATTAATACAACAAAAAGCATTATTAAAAATAATAGACTACATATATTGATTTTTCAGAACGTAAGAAAACAAATTCATAACAACTTTGACAAATTTCATAATCAAACAAAAAGAGGATGAAATAACAAGTTGCCTCTCTGAATAACCCAAATTCTGAAACACGAATAATATTTGTATCATTAGTCGTCATTTAACTCTTTTAAAACCATGTATACTCCACACATTTTCATTTCATGAAATTGTGATTTCCTTTTCAGATCAGCAAAAGGATCTTATTGTTTCTTTTGCTTTATAAAGCTATGACCCATAATTACTGGTCTATATATACCAAGTGAAAAAAAAAGAAGAAGAAAAAAAGTAATTACTGGTCAAACTCGAAAAGAAAAAGAAAAGAAATGTATACGAAGACTTAGATGTACATAAAGTAAAAGTGTAACCACAGACAAATGGGGACCCATGTAAGGAGAAAAAAGTTTAGTAAGAGTGAGGAGCATGCATAGCATACAGATGAGTAGCCATGAGTAGTTTCCCATGTGCTATCCATCCACATCACAAACCCTTCTCTTTTTCTTTTTCTGGTTTCATCAGAATCTCTGTGTTTTCTTTCACCCTTTTTGCTACAGATTCATCATTCACTTGTTTGATGCATGTTTCAAGCAAGCACACTACGCTACACTGGTGGTTTCTGATGGCTCACTTTTGGTTTGCAACAAAACTGAGAACCTTCTTGTACCCTAAAAGTAAAAGGAAAAAAAGAAATTCATCTCACTGTCAAAGGGTCAAGAAAACCTTGCCGCCAGACACCAATATGCATACACATGAAATTGGTGACATATTAGATTATTTCATCTCTATTTTACATTACTTTTAATTTAATTTGTGTGACATATATAAATCTTATTTTAATTAGTCTTTGAGAGTATAAATTCTTGTGTTGCTTTAATATTCATTGATTTTCCAGACACATTTTACGTTAGTTTTCTTTTATTTGTGTTATTTACTTTTACTGTTATGAGTAAGCATTGCACTGTTGAAAATAGGATTTGGAAACATTCCTTCTGTCATAAGCATCAACTCTTGATGTTTGGCTCCTTATAAAGACACTAAGCTTAGCCATAAAGCCATCACATCACAGTAACATGGACGCATGCACCTCCTATTACCCATTGTTATCAAACAACATTGTTGCTAAGTTCAACAACAATTGCTGTGTGATTCATGCTTAACATGTTCCTTCTACTAAATACTAGCAATCTTCCTTCTCTTAGGTGTGTAGCCTTCATATGATATTGTTACTCTATTGAAACATACTTCAAATTTCAATCCTTTAAAGGCGGACACCATTGTTAGCTTATATAGTATGTTTAAAATGTTTTCATAAGACGAGCTTTTAAGGTGAGAATTATCCTGTTTAATTTAAATTGGTTTTATCTCTAGTTAAAGTAAGATCTATGACACACCTATATTAGGTCAAAACATGTATATTGTGTGGGTGAGACTAGATATTTTTCGGTCTAATAGCGGTTTAATAGTAGATGATACGATAGGTTCAACATACTTCACTAGAATAGGCTCAGACTATATTAAAAAACGTTTTAAGTCTAACTTATCCTTACAAAAGTCAACTTGTAAAAGGTGATGATTGGTGTCACTTACATACTATATTGTCAACAACTCTTATACGATCTTATCACTACAAGAAAATTTTTCATTAACAACCAATTTTAGTGACAAAAAATTGTTAATCACTATAGTGACCAATTTAGATACCAATTAACAAAATAAAAAATTTATTGCTTACTAAAATAGTCACTAATATGAATAAAAAATTATAATTAGTCTCTAAATTGATTTCTAAAATTAGCTACCAATGTTTTGGTTACTAAAGAAATTAATCACTAAAAATTAGGTTTATCTTATCAAAGGAATTAGTTTCTAAATAGTCTCTAATTAATTAATGACCAATTATGATTTTTTATTCATAGTAGTGATTATTTTGGTAACCAATAACTTTTATTTTGTAAATTGGTATTTAAATTAGTTATTATAATGACCAATAATTTTTTATCACTAAAATTAATCATTAATAAGAGTGGTATCATGAAAGACTATGGTGCCAAACAGGATCTAAAAAGTACCAAGCAATGAAATTAAAGCCTACCTAACCAATTAATCCATAATGAGCATCCAAAACTACTCATTATTCTTAAACAACAATTAAATCAAGATTAAAAACGACTTGAAACATCCGAAGACTCACACAAACAAAAGCTCATAAAGAATATATTTCCCTCTGAGAGCCCAAGATCAAGATGTTGGGACTAAAAACTGTCAACAATTCAAAGAATTCCAAACACATCATCTTATATAGTTCATCAAGAACACCTTTCACCCACTACTATTTTATTTGAGTGCGAACATGAAACAAGAAACAAAAATGTCAAATAGAGTTCATATATCCCCATTTTGAAGTAGCTAGGTTTTGAGCTTAATGCTCTCAGAAAATAGAAACTCAATCTGTGCTTTAACCTTTCTTTCAGTTTTTGAATTTATTAGCATATAGTTTGTTTAGTTTTTTTTTTCTTATATGTTTGATAAAAAAAGTAAACTAAAAATTAATGTGTAATCATAAATTATAAATTATTGTGCATGATAAATTTTGTAGACACTATCGCAGAGAATTTATATTTGAAATATGTGTGAAAATTTATGCAAAATCAAAATGTAAGAATGTTAAGGAATAACGTCCCTCAAAGGTGGAGCATAAGAGTGGCAGATTTTGATCATAATTTTGTAAGGTCAAAATAATATATTCAAAATTTATAAAATAAATTATAAAATTATAAAATTCTTAGCAAATAATACTTAATTTTTCCTTGTGAGGGACCTCTATTACTCTCAGTTTGCAAATACAATCTTGATATTGGATCAACACATTTTATAAAGTTATACAACCAAAATTTATAGTATTACAACTATAAGAAAATGTCTTATTAACAATCAATTTTAGTAACTAAAAGTTGTTAGTCACTATAAAGACCAATTTAGATACAAATTAACAAAATAAAAAATTAGTGATTACTAAAATAGTCACTATTATGAATAACAAAATTATAACTGGTCATTGAATTGGTCACTAACTAATAGGAGTGGGCAAAAAATCTATTTTTCTTGATCCAATCCACTTTTGCTCCAATCCACTCCATTTAAAATCCATTTTATTAAAAATCCAATCTATTTAAAATCCATTTTAATGGATCTAGATTTCAATTTAATCTACATTTTATATATTTTATAGATTGGATATCCATTCTATAAATCAAGATTTTCAAATATGGATAATCCAAAGAATCTAATCAAAATTTTCAATTTAATTTTTTAGTTAGGTTAAACTAAAGGTTGAGATGGACTAGGCTAAATTCAGACTCAAATAGGGTTTGCTCGACGATCTATACGGACCGGGCAAGCCCGACAACCCTGAAGGGTCGGACGGGCTCGACGACCAGAACAGGCTGGGCAGGCCTAAAGATATGAACGGGCTTGGCGGGCCCGACTAACCAGACGAGTAGATCAGGCCCAACGATCCAAAAAAGTTGAGTGAGCCCGATGACCTGAATGGGCCAGGCGGGCCCGATGACACGAACTAGCCAGATGGACTCGAAGACCCAAACAGCCTAGGCGGGTCCGATGACCCGAACGGGTCAGGCGGGCCCGAAGAACCGAATAGGCCAGGTGGGCCCGATGATTCGAACGGGCCAGACAGACCCGATGAACTGAACAGTCCAAGCAGGCCCAAAGACCTGAACGAGCCAAATGGGCTCGGTGACTCGAAGGGGCCAGGCAGGCCCGATGAATCAAATGGGCCAGGCGGGCCCGATGACTCGAACAGGCCAAATAGGCACGATGACCCAAACGGGTCTGACGGGCCCGATGACTTGAATGGGCCAAGTGGGCTCGAAGACACGAACGAGACAGGCGGGCCCAAAGACTCAGATAGGCTGGGATGAGTTGGCCCGACAACTCGGATGGGTCGTGCTCGACAACTCAGATGGGTCGTGCTCGAGAACTCGGATGAGTCGTGTTCGATGATCTGTACGGACTATGCAGGCCCGACAACCCTGATGGACCGAGCGAGCTCGACGACTCTAATAGATCGAGCGCGCCCGACAACCTGGACAGGTTGAGTCGACTCGACGACTTGGACGAACCGTGCCAATCGACCCGTATGGATCGGGCAGACCCGATGCTACAACGGGCCAGACGAGCCCAAAGACTTGGATGGGCTGGTCGGGTCGGCCTGACGATTCAGACGGGTCGATACGGACTAAGCAGGCTCGAGACCTTGATGGGCCCAACGAGCTTGACTGTAACATCATGTCAGGATATTACAGATTTTAATAATAAAATAAAGAAAATACTAATTACTCTTCATTGAATAAAACATCATTTCCCAAAAATGTGAGAAATTTAAATCTTTTATTATATCCAATATAATCCAACAACCATAATTATAAACCATATTATAATATCCAAAGTTTGAGTAATAAAGGATTACAATTTATTTCCAAAAACATAAAATATATGAAGCTCCCCAGGCTATCCCCGCTCTGTAGCTAAGCCTCACCAAAACCACCTGCAACAACATCATCTGCTCACGTGTACCGCATACACGATCATCACCAACCACAAGCAGATAGGGTGAGCTTAACAGAATAAACATATAAAAATTATATATACATACACACACACACACACACACACACACACACACATATATATATATATATATATATATATATATATATATATATAAGGTAAAGTTTAGCGGGTACGAGTATCCACGGGTAC
>Ga0209589_1009620_pt1 | contig 14503 bp, 8 predicted proteins | sample CowpeawhiteBW_FD_187525 | JGI IMG/M metagenome (GOLD analysis project Ga0209589, IMG submission 187525) | Root nodule microbial communities of legume samples collected from California USA - Cow pea white BW (SPAdes) (version 2) | ecosystem: Host-associated > Plants > Roots > Nodule | place: USA... | reverse complement strand
AATTAAAAGTTAAAATAATATTTTATTTGATTAAATATGACTTTAATAATAATTTATATGTATATATAAACAAATTTAAAAAATAAAACAAATTAAAAAATTTGAAAACTAATTAAAAAAAAAACTAGACGGATCAGCCCGGTCCGACCCGTTAGCCCGTCCTATACGGGACGGGTTGTGACTATTGGCCCGTTTCTATTTGACGGGCCAGCCCGTCCTGACCCGTTTTTTGATGGATCACATACGGGCCGGGCCAAAACGGGCCGGGTTTGTCACCCCTATTTATAATATTAAAAATGTGCAGGTTTAAAATCCTTTTAACATATTAACTATTTATATACTCTTGGCCTGCACATAGGGATGGAATCTTAGACATTATAGTAGTGAGATAAAAATGGAGAAAGAAAGAAATAATAAAAAATAAATATTATAAATTTGTTATCAATTGCAGATAAAACTAAATTAATATATATATAATACAGAATCTTAATATATTTCACCAAATCAAAACTATGTCATCTAATTTCATAATTTTGTATTATGTTCCCATGACCACAGTAAAATACATAAATTTATATTTAAACACATCTCCCATACTTCATTTACATAATTTTGTATAAATTTTATTTAATAATATCATATAAAAGAGTAATTTTTAAATTAGTAATGTTAATGTTATACTTTTAATTAAATTTTAAAAAAATCATAAATGCTCATTATATGTATATTTATGTTTTAGTGAATAGTTTAAAGATTTTATATCGATGAGATGAATTCTCATTACACAAGAGGAAATTTGACTTAACAAACTTATTTTGTGATATTAAATTAAATTTAAATTAATTTTTTAATATGATATATATTAAAGTATATGTTAACAAGCTTTATTAAATTTATCGTCTCGTCCACAAATATATAATCTTACAAATGAAATGTTCATGGATATGTGGGAGGTAACGTTTATCACCTTAATTGAATAATTAACATATCTTTACAAAGGAAAATTCATCACTCAAACTCAAGCTTTAATATAGTTTGATTTCCCACCCATATAGCTAGAAATGTGATAAAAATCAACAAGTCTTACAAAAGAACAAATTATTTTGAGCAAAGAGTATGATCATTAATGACAAAAATATTATTTAATTGACCACCATGACATTTCTACCATACTCTTCAATACAAATAATAGTAACCATAGTGAAAAACACAACTTAATACTTAAACAAAAATTGCATAAAACAATAAATAAATATTTTAAACATAAAAGTTATTTTAAATTTACAATCAAACTTATACAATGATACATATACAAAAAACATGAAGCATTTAAATGTGCACACTATTTAATTTTTAAAGGGTCCTATTTAAAATTTGAATAAATTTACTATAATTTTTGCCTGTATTCATAACTTATATGTTCATTAAGTATATTGGTGAATAGAATTATGATAAATAGACAATTTTCTTAAACATATTCTTAAATAATTACATAACGAGAAAAGCTTTAGATAATAGTGTCAAAATTTATTTTTAATGTTTTTTTTACCTAAAAAATGAATCTACAATTATCACATGGGAGATACTTAATAAATTTCAGATTTTCTATCTAATTTTATTTTAGGTTTTTAATAAATATTTGTATCGTTTTACGTATCTAATAAATTAAATATTTTAGTTTAAATATTTTTTTAGCTGCATATAGTTCTACTATTCTAAAATTGTAACAAATAATTTGTAGGATTGATAAAAGTTCTTCAGTAGATTCTTTTTTACCTAATATACATCATCATATGAAAAATATATTAATTATTATGATATAAAATAGATTGAAAGATAAAAAATATTAAAAAATCAACATATTTTTAAGAACAAAGTAGAGAAAATTATTTTTTTAATAAACTTATGCCAAAAATTTATAATTTAATGGTATAAAATTATATTAATATTTATTTTACAATAATTGATGTATAAGAAATGAAATTATAAAATTAAATATTATCATGATTATGTTTTCACATATAAAATATTAAATTATGTTATTGACTAATGTACTTTCATAACATTAAAAACCTATGCTTACCAACTGAAAGAAATAATCTGAAAGAAATACAGTCTAAATCTGATCAAGATTGTGTACTTTTATAATTTTAGAAAACGTCTAATTAATGATTAAGGAGATTTGGAGCCATCTAAATTATCACAATCAGTTAAAAAAATAAAACATTTTGATCAACATTCGAGTGAAGTAAAATTTTGGTTCTTAAGTCTCGGTTTGAGATCAATTTATTATGGTAATAAATAAATAAAATGAATTTTTTATAATCTCAAATATGTTAAAAAATTATTATTAAGAACTAGTAATTTATTAATAAATAAAAGACAGAATTAATTTTTTAATATTGTCTATCTTACTACATTTAAAGAGACACACTTATTATTGGAAGATCAACTATACTTCTGATAATAAAAAAGGAAATCCCATATATCATAGAAATTTAAATTCTAAAACAACCCTAATTTTGAATCGAAACATAGAGTATTATATATGTACTAATTAGGGGTGTCATTGCGCGTTTGGGCCACTGGGTCAACCCACTTGTCCATCAAGGAAAAAACAGATCGAATTATTGAGATTTTCAACCTGTCAGTTCGTTTTAGTTCAATCCGTCAAAAAAATGTCGGATTGGGTTGACATTTTTAATCTGCTAGCTTATTTTAATTCGGTGTGCCTAGTTTGTCAAACCGGCAGACCAAAGGCGGGTTAGTTCGCCCTTGGATCGTTTTTATATATATTTTTTATTTTTAAAAATAAAAAATAATTAAAAAATATTTTTTATATTATATTTTTGTATAAATGTAAATATGCAATACTATTATAATTTAAATCATTGACACTTACAAATTAAGTTTTAATTATTAGTTATAATGTAGTAATTTAACATTTAAATATAATAATTATTTTAATTTATCTTATGATTAAAAGTTTAGAAAGTATTTATGTGATTAAATATGCTATAAATATTTATTTATATATATATATATATATATATATATATTATAAATAAAAGATTAGAAAAAAGGATGGTGGGTCAATTCATTAGTCTGCTGACTGACGAGACAGGTTTAATTTTTTTGGCCTATTTTTTACGACGAACTAGTTTGATTCGATCTATTTTTTGGTAAATTAAGGATAGAGCAGACTAAAACCAAAACGGATCGAATGATCCGTTTTGTCACTCCTATCTAAAATTAGGTGGTTTAAAGTGGATAAAAATATTCTTTAAGAAAACTTTCATTTATTATTGTGGTATCGTATCTTAATATATTAAAAACAACTCAACTTTTTCAAAAGTTTCGTGCCAAAACCTAGTGATACGTCTTTTCAATAAATAATTGTAAGTGCGATGAGTTAATTTCACACTTCAACACATAATATCTTAAATATGGTAATTTTAATGATGTTCGAAAAATTTGTGGTGGTCAAAATATGGATATATTAAGTAAGGATTCAAATCATTTCATTTTCTTGTCTTCAACTAAGAACTTATATTTTACATACTTAAAAGTCTCACGTCATAATTTAATTTATATGCGTTCCCTTACTTCATTAAGACACATTTTTAATATAAAATTATTCGTGTTTAACAAACTTACAATGATTTGAACATGGTGAATTCTTAGTTTGGCTGTCACACAAAGAAACTTTTAAATTTCAATTATGTACAAGTTGCTTCAAATATATTCTGCATAATGTTGGAAAAGAAATTTTAAGAAGCAAATATTATCAAAAAGAATAACAAGAAATTCAACTCTTGTCCACTGTAGATTTTTTTTGAGTATCTCAAATTATTAACGACATACATTCACGCGGTAATCGACTTAATCTTGTTAATAATTTTACTATTAACAATTATTTTAAATTATTATTTATTATTATAAAGTCGTGTCATACTTTGTCACTTCATTAATTAATGAAATATTTTAATGAGAATTAAAACCGTCATTAGTAAATAAATATATAAAGTCCTTCTTTAATGAAATTAGAGATGGAGACTATATACAAAACTCTAAGTGTATGAGCTTCAATTCAATATTTATATAATTATCAAAATAATTACCCCACCTAATCCTTTCTAGAAATATTCTATCCAGCTTCGAAGATGTACGAACAAAATGTTGGGGCCTTAATTTCAAACTTTAACATATAAAAGGCAATACAAAACAACCAAGTAGGTTTGTTTTGACCATTATTTGTAGCACAAAACAATAAAAGAGAAAGTGCCAACTATTACGACAACTAAAATATGCATACCACGAATCATACTCAGTTCATGGGAAGCCAAAGATTATGGTCAGAAAAAAAAAACAATGAAAAAAGCGACACTATAAAACGACATAATGTGTTGTAACTATAATCATGGCTGCTGCAAAAGCCTGGTACAATGGGAATGCTAACTAAGTATAAGCCATATGTTTTTTCTCCAATAAAACATAGTTAAATACTTTATAATATGTCATGATGGAACGTTTATCATCTGGTCAAAAGCTATATTTTTTGTTAGGCACAATTTTTTTTATTTAAAAGTATAACAGTCCAAACACTACGATTCGATTATGATCCGGCCTACATAATCTCTATCACGAAACAATTGATCTCATATGCAATACAATTAAATCCTCATCATAATCAAATATTATAATTTGTATAAAATTTTAGGTTTGTCTATTCTTTTTAGTAAATCATGTCTCCATTCTACAATCCATATGCACAAACGACGCGCGCTCAATCAATTTTATAACACCATGTCTTCTCCTTTCAGTTCTAAGTGTGCTACTTTTGATGAAAACTTTTGTATTATCTACAAAGGTTAAGTCTGATAGAAGATATTAGTTTTACATCATTCATTAAACTAAGATTAAGGCTTCGTATAAGATATATATTAAGTTACATTTTTAATATTTGAATTTTTTTACACAACTATTTAAACATAAATACTAATTAGTAATTAGAGTAAAAATGAAACACGCCCCATTGATATTATCACCAATATCTAGGTATGAAGTGAAAAGGAGACATTTAGACAAGGCAACTGAATAGTGTTGGAGAATAAATAAAGGGTGTGGAAGCAGAGAAGCAGAAGCAGACACAAAGTGTGAAGTTGAGAATGAAAAGGTGTTGCTTTTTGTGAAGGTTTTGAGGAATACTGGATAGAGGTTACAAGGACATGTCAAGCTGTCAGATTGCAAATAATTGTTTTATATTCTATCTTATTTTTTACAACCTAAATACATAAGAAGATGTTGGGTTCCATTCAATCATCAGATAATTCCTATTTCTCAAACACAAGCCATATATGAACATACTCCAACTCATATTTTGGAGGCATACTCTCAAAAAATCAAAATAAAAAAATTTAAAAATTCTAAAAACTAACACGTGACATCCCATTTAACACCGTTATTACACCACTAACGAAAAAGACTTGATTACATCAAATTTTTCAAAATAGAGACCAAATTAAGATAAAAAAATATTAATGGACCAAATTAATATTTTATTATGAAAATAAATACCAAAAGAAATAATTTAACCTATATTTTATTTTGTTACATCTATTTCTCCAACTGTGAAATATACGTTTCCAACATGACCTGGATAAATCCATCCGAAGCTGTAATTGTCTAAATAGTAAGTTCACTGTAGACAACATCCATAGTTATCCTTATACGCAACTTCATACTATTTACTCTCAACTACTAGAAGCAAGGTAAAATACTATAATTTATGATACGAGTCAACAGAAAATACAGAAACAACTCCAAGTTAAGCACGCAATGTGGTGGCAGAATTAAAATTGTTCTCCTTATTCAGAGGCCAATCATAGCTACCTAACACCAAAAAGTTTCTCCCACGCTTGTCAATGTGTCATAGCATTCTGACTGCGAGCGACTAATAATGTAAGCTGCAGCAGTTGAATTTCTAAAATGACATAAATTATGCTAACGACCAGAACCACATCATCAGTCTTGAAAGTTTAGAAGTAATAGTAACAACTGTCTTGAACCCCCCACCTCCCTGAACCCTTTCTTGCAGTCGTTAAAGCAATTGACCCCAAATAAGGAAAACTAGTTAGTTTATATTTATTTAACATGCTTCACCAACACTGCTCATAACAAACTTTGCAACGTAACGAATGTTTAAACTGATGATCATTGATAATAATTATACAATGGACTAACAAGATACTTTCCAACAGACTGCAAGCCTATAAACAAGAATCAGAATTCTGACAATCTACATACACAAGTAGTGAACTGATTTAACTTCAAGAAGCAGCATTTGAAACCTTTGAGTGATCCAAAAACAAATTCATGCTATACAAAGAATCTATTTCAACCAATCAGCAGCTGCCCTTCCAGCAAAATAACTAAGAATTTCAGCAAAAGGAAAAAAAAAAAAACAGACCTTAATGGCAAACTAGTTTAATCCTACAAAGTCCAACTAGAAGCCGGAATCCCTTGTTTCTGGAACCAATCAGGCATGTGGAACTTTTCATAGAGCAAAGGTCTTACATCATTCAGCTCAGAAAGTTGCTTGAGAAGGGGTAGAATGACATCTAGAAGCTGTTACACATCGAAAAGCGGGAAATGGTGAGCAATTCATCAAAACATTATGAGGATTTTTTTTTAATTTATTTTGGTAATGGTGGCTTTAATTTTCCAAAGCAAGTAGTATCCTTCACCTGGGTGTCATGTGGTTGCCCAGCCGAGAAAGGAATGCATGGAATTCCATTTACTGGTTGCAATACAAAGCTGAAAGGATTATTGTCTACAATTACAATGCGGCAAAGATCCTTTGAAATGCAGGTGAGATCCTTGACATGTTCCCGATATTCCCTGCAAGCAACCAGCATTTATAAGAAAGCTTATACAAATTCATCCAGCAGTCTCTGAACTTAAAACCTCAAGACATCCCCATAGTAACTCAAATAAGTTTAAATTCCATAAATGATTTTATAAAAAATGTAAATCCAAAATTCAACTGTGGCCTTGACTATGCAGAACAGAGTCTACAACTGACAATGGGAAAACTAATCCCAGGCATTACTCGTGAGGTTACCGTAGGTGGGGATTTGGAAGAGTTCAGCTTGTGGTGACAGCTCCCACTATACCAAGAATGAAAACACATGCAAACCAACTAAAAGCCAATTTCGATAAACATCTCAACATACTAGCTGGAAAAGAAAATGAATCAAATTCCTTGTCTATGCATAAAAATAAAGTATACACTTCAATTTACAAAGAAATTTGATTAAATTGCTTCTGAAAATTTTGTCAAGGTGCATAATTGATTTTTAACATACGAGAGGTTTGGCGCATCTCACCCATATTTATCTCTAATGATTTTTGTAAACATACAAAAGAATCAAGACATTTTAGCAAGAAAGTCCATAGCACATAATCCCTAAAAACTTCAAAGATATTATAAAAGCCATCCAGATTATTTTGTTTTTGGTAAAAGGCTAACGCAACCACTCTCTGAATAACAAAAAAAATGGAATACAAGATATATCATTCATCAAGACTAAGCACTCCAATGAATTTGAAGATACCAAACATGCATATATATGTGTCTGTAGCACACATACAGATGATAAAAAAATAACATAAACATTTAGTTGAAAACAAAAATTTAGAAATAAGAGATAATTGCTGCACGGTTCTTCTATACCTTCATACTTTTAACTATAAAGCCAACTGCAGTTAAATTTAGAAAATTTTCATTCAGACCAATATAGCCAATCATCAATAAAATATGAAGGCAACAAATTTGCTTCAAATATCAGTGCCCGTGTCTGTTTAATCAGTTTTGTCAAAATTCAATGACTGACCCTCAAACTTAAAGAGGTACTGGATTGGAAACAAGAGAGATGCACTCACGTGCTAATTGTTGAGGGCCGATAAAGCCGTAGACTGAATCGATTTTCGGCGTCTATTCTGTCAACAAGGGGTCTAGCATAGCCTGTGAGAATTCAGAGGCATATACATTGAACATAATTCCCAGACGATGAATATGGACAAATGTATCAGCTAAGTATTTTGAGACAAACCTTCAAGACCAGCAGTGAACAGCACCAAGTCAGCAAATTCACTCAGTTTCTTTAAGAATTCCTTCAACCCAGGGCGTTCAAATACTGTAACATAATTGATTTTTGGTTTCCCCTCTCCTTCCTTGAAAATCCAACATGCCCGGGTGAATGATCGATATTCTACATATTGCCAAATAATCAGATGCAAATTACAGAGTAACTTACCTTGTCTATCGATACACATTCCAGCTCAAACCAATTCAAACCACCTTCGATTGCTTGAGTCCGTAGAGCAGCTGGCAAACTTGATGTCTCATATGCACATACCAGTGTTTCATCTAAGTCCAGCACCACCTACAAGTACCCGTATAAGATCAAATCTACACTAGCTACAGGAAATTAAGAATAAAATAGTAACAATATTTGGAAAGAAGAGAGAGTAGCAGAAGATCAGAGGACAGGAAGTAGCAGAAGAAAACAACATAGAAAATAACATCCTTAGTATTCTTCAAAGAGCTCATAAAAAAGAATACACCATATACCACTTTTCCCTTTCTTCTTTTTCTAACTAGTAAAAATGTTACAAACCTGTATGTTATTCCTTTCTATTCAGAAATTTGATGCACTCAAAATGTTAAACATAAAAAATACCATGCACCTTATATTTGACATGGCCCCTCTAACTTCAACCACAAACTGAGAAATACATGGAAGCATGAACTGCACGCCAAATTTGGCATTTGCAAGCTTTTGCAAAGTGTGCATGAAAAGATCGGGAAAATTAACACTATAAACAACACAACGAGAGTAGCAACACATTAAACATTGATGAAGAAGATTTAGAAACACATCAACATTTCTTACAAGAACTCTGAAGCAAGCAAAAGAAATCAACAGACACCAGAAAACTAAAATAAAATAAAACAAAAAAAAAGTACAAAAACAAGAAGACAACAAGCAAGCGAAGCTGCAGGAAAAAACGAAGTTCAAAGTACAAACAAAAGACAAAGCAAACCATCTTCATCCCCAAAACACAGATTCACACTCTCAGCTATCTTTCTATACAACAAGTATTCCTATTCACCTCCTTAAACACACATACATACTTTATCATCCTCCTTAAACCCTACTCAGATCACAGTAAAAGTCAGAAACAATTTTTTTTTTTTCAAAAAATACATAACAAGAAACAACAACTCCAGCAGTTATATATATTAAACACGAGAGGAATCAACAACAACTTCGTCTTCACTTCAGTTAAATATCAGCAAACAGAAAAACAGCAAAAAATAAAAAAAGTAATAAAACAAGGACGGAACAGTAAATACCGTGAGTTTTTGGATGGGACGATCGGCGGGGGAATAATCAACGGCTGTGATTTCAAGAGCGGATGGAGGAGGCGAATCGTGTTCGACAAGCTCAACAGAGGGAAGAGGCTTAAAGGAAGAAGAAGACGAAGAAGATGAAGAAGAAGAGAAAGAGAGTAGAGGGTAGTGACCTAAGGCTCTTATAATCTGAAAGAAGATCTGAAAGAAGAAGGCCAACCAACTCAACAGTGCCCTCCACACTTGCTGAGTCCTCGGCGAGTACACCTCCGCCTGAGTCAACTCGCCCATATCCAACCAGCAGATAGATAATACCCTAACCCAACCACCCAAACCCAAACAATTTATAAATCGCTTCTTCTGCTTTAAATTGCGTTTGTGACGTGCTTCGTACGGGTTTTATTAACAGTCTCTCTCTTCTGCGTCTGATTTTCAGAGAGATGTGGTCACGGTGGTGCTTCGACGAGGTCTGCAGAGAGAGAAGGGGAACGATACAAAAGAGAAAGGGAGGGGAAAAGCCAACGCAGAACACCTCACGCGCTGCGGTTGCGCGTGCACACCTTGGTGGCGCGTTAGTCACCAATGGCTTCTAGGTTTCTGTATTATTTAATAAATCTGGATTTTTGGATATTTTACTTTTTTCTTTGTTCGTTGGAAATTGATTGGTTCCCGTTAATACGACTGTCTCAAAAACCAAGATCGCTTTCATATGTTATTAAGTCCGCGTAAAATCGTCTTTTAGTCTATATTATTTTTCAACCACGTAATATTAATATCGTCAAACTAAAATGATCATGTACATTTTATTTTTAGTTTTAAATTTTAATAAATATTAAAAGTATTGATAAGTACATTGACTTACCAAAAGATGTACTATGTCAAGATCCAAATTTACACGATTAAGAAATGTTATGAATTAAGGTTGTATGTTGAATTTTGTGTCATAATTTTACTACTTCACTGTGTTTAATTTAATGACTTTAGTAATTCAATTTTGGTTTTAGTTTCTAATTGCTGCTACGGAAAAATAATTATTTTTCAATAAAAACATAAGTAGTGTTAGTGAAACTTTACCAAAGGATCTCTTTAAGTAATGTTGCATAGTTAAATTATCAAAATGAGTTGTTTAAAAGATATACAAATACATTAAAATTAGCTAAAAATACAAAAGATCAAAATAGTATTCTTGTTTTAAAATGATATTTATGTTCATAGTAACAATATTTATAACACTATATATAAATGAGTTCTCTCATCTTTTATATACTTTTTTTTTTTTTGCTTTTTTTTAATGATAATTATTTTTTCCTATATATTAGTAACATGTTTTTTAAATTTTTTTAAGTGTTAACTTTTTTTATGATAATAAAAAGTAATAAAATTATTATTAGTTATTAAAGTTATAAAATTAAATATAAATAACTGTACTTTTTAGATAATTTTTTAATTACAAATTTTATTAAGTTTAAAACAATAATTAAATTGAAAAAGAATTATTAATCTAAATAAATGATCACTTAGATAATATTAATAAAATAATGATTTTAATTTAGAAAAATGTATCTAAAGAGTAAAATTGGAAAACAAATTAAAATAATAATTAGAACATATAATAATAATTTTCTTCCATCGATTATTTAACCTTTATTTGTCAATATTTCTTCCACATTAACTCATTACAGTCACATTGTATTCGAGTTGTATTTTTCTATGTTTTATATATTAAAGAAGGCTAATTAAAACATATGTTTATTTACATGATTTTTAAACTGTAGTATTTAATGGTGATTCAGATTATATTTTAAATTTTAAAAAATACAAAAATAAGTAGTTAGTAGTAATTAAAAATCACAACAATAATAAGAATGTGAAAAATATCAATAATACTAATATTATAATGATACTGCACTAAATTGTTAGAAGAATGGTATCAAATGTTTTAATTAATAACCAATAAATAAAATGATAGATGAATTTACATATCATATATTTCTATGTATTTTTTCCAAAGCAACAACAATCACCCAAATAGAAAAACAAAAAATTTTAAGATAAATTTTAATTCCATACCTAAATTTAGATATACCAAACATTTTGATCCCATTATAATTTGTTCAAAATGATCGCTATCAACATTTTGCTAACACTCTCTTACTAAGAAAAGAAAAGGATGAAAATAAGTTTCAAAATGTTATAAATTACGTTTAATTAATCTTATAAAAGATTATTAATTAATGTAAGAAAATTATAACTAAAGGAGGGAATGCAGCAATGTATGAATGATTGAGGCGCGTGTGAGGGAGCGTGAGGAATGAGGAGATTGATGATTGGGATGAACGAAAGAGGTAACAGATGATAATAAAGAATAGGAAAATAGGAAGAAGGTACTGTCACAATGAATGAGCCAATAACAAAAGACAATCTTCGAGTCTTTAAAGACTCTCTCCATATTCTTATATTATTATTATTATTATTATTATTATTATTATATCTTCTCTCTTTTCTAATTAAAACTCAGTCATGAGATTGGAAAATAATAGCCCAATTTATTTAAGTTTTCTTCTTTATAAACCTATTGATTAAATATTTTACTCTTTTTTTTTAAGCTTTAGTTTCAGTTACCCAAGTTACATTTGAATTTTTTTTACCAAGTTATAATCAATTTCTTTTCTCCGAAAAGATAGAAAGATAGGATGTTGTAGTTAAAAAAAAAAGAATTATAAAAATTAAAATGAAGAAGGATATTTTGTTAAAAGCAACCCCAACTTACTTCTAGAAATTAATATTTTATTTTTCATATTGATTTATTTTTAAGTAGTTTTACTTAAACATGTAAAAGTTACTTAGTATTTAATTTTAAAAAAATTAAAATGAACATATTTTAAATTATTTTTGAGTTTTACTAAAACATGTTTTCTTACATAAATAAGATTATTAGTTTGTTCTTATAAGTAGTTAAACTATTACAGTTTTAATAATTCATTAATTTATGAGTTTGCTATAATGAGTCATCTTGAAGTGTTGAGATTAAAAATGAATAACATAGTAAAATTAAATTAAAGATTTTTCTTTCATGTATACTAATTTTGAGTTGGCAATTTAGAAATAACCATTTGATCTACTATGTTAGTCATGTACACACTTCCGTACATAAGCGTGAGTTTTTTTTTTTTTTTTTTTTTTTTTTTTTTTTGTTGGTTTTTTTTTTTTTTTTTTTTTTTTTTTTTTTTTTTTTTTTTTCTTGATTTCTTGGTCGGTTTTGTCGTTGTTATATGTAATATATTGATTTTAACTGTTTCCACTCTTGTAATATCTTGATTCAATCAATTTACAAACATCCACATATGACTAATTATTTAAACAATTACATAACATGATGTATTTACAATATAACTACTCACATTCATTAAAAATTACAAATAAATCTCACTTTAGTCACTTACTACCTTAGAATACATAAATCCTTAATTGCATTTTACGATCAACGTCACAGAATACTTGTATTATACATTTTTTGAATAAGACAAATACTTTGTTGTCAAACGTATATTTAAAAGGTGATCATTGATCTTCTATGATAGATCATTGCACTTACTATATAACAATTTGATGCATAAAATTTTTTAGCTTCTAATTATCTTATACATGTTAATTTATTGTTGTATATGCAGTACAATTTATGTATTATTTACCGTAAACCTTATAGGTATTGTATACATAGTTGCACATAATACATATAATCATTTCATAAATAAACCATAACACAACACCGTTCTTTAAGTATATTCATCATTTTGAATTACCATTACAACGATAAAAACTTCTATGATTAATCAATCATCTCCAAAGAAACGGTAATTCGGTATTTTTCATTCAAACACCAACATGTCTCTTAAATCACTAATATTTATCATTTGAATGTTCTTATAATGTTTGGATGATTTAAATTTTTATTTAATGTAAAAAGTTTCAGAATTACCAAACACAATACACATGTATTAGTTAGTGGTTGAATCTTAATTAACCACCCAAATAAATAAACTTCATACAGAATGCATACAAATTATCCACAACAACACATAAACCATGTTTCAAATACTCCAAAACACCATATAAATTCTATACGCTTATTTTATCACTTACTTATTGGATCATCGTATTCATAATATTTTTTTACTAGTTTTTATTTTATCCTTGATAATTTAATTTTCTGTAGTTTGCATTATTATAAATCATATATCACGTTTGATTATTTCAATTCATCTTCGTCTACATCTATATCTTTTATTTTTTGATTTTTCGTTTTCCACACACCATTTCATTTCTATATATATAAAAAAATATATTGAAAAGAAATACATGAATTTCTAATTGAAATTCACAATAAAAGATAGTAAATTGAATATATTTGTAAAGTTGGTTCACACCATAAGTGACTTCTATATTAATTTTATCTTAGTAGTAGAATCTTACAACCAACACATTACAAGTTAGATAGAATAATAGAAGTTTGCTAGTCAGACCGATAAAAAATACCGCATCAAATTGATTTAGTTAATCATGAATACATCGAATATGTATCAAAGCAAAATCCTCGATTTTTTTGTTTTCAAGTTTAAACTAAATTGTAGGATGTAATTTGAGTTTGAGATGATAAAGAGTTTCTTTATATATTTTTGTCACTCTCTTATTCCACCTTTGTTTGATCAGGTTACAAGGAAACTTAAAGGTAAAAGAAATTAGTTTTACTATAATTTCTAAATTAAGGTACAAATTACAATTTGATAGTGTGATAAATTGATAATTGATAATTGATAAATTAAGGATTTTGAATGTTGAAGATTATTTTCTTAGATACATACATTAATTAAGGATGGGTTGAATTAGTATTTGACTGTAAACTATATTGTGGTGAGTTTGTGAGTTAGCCCTTTTATCTTTAGATTGTTAAATTGAGCTGTATTATGGTTGGTGATAATTTGTAGAAGAATTTTCTTAGTCTAATTAGACATTTATACACACTTTAGTGGAATTGTAGTATTGTAACTTAGGTTTATTTATAAAAAGAACAAAGAAAAAAAAAAA
>Ga0209589_1009618_pt1 | contig 14506 bp, 5 predicted proteins | sample CowpeawhiteBW_FD_187525 | JGI IMG/M metagenome (GOLD analysis project Ga0209589, IMG submission 187525) | Root nodule microbial communities of legume samples collected from California USA - Cow pea white BW (SPAdes) (version 2) | ecosystem: Host-associated > Plants > Roots > Nodule | place: USA... | reverse complement strand
TGGGGGTGTGATGTCCGTGCGTTTCTTTAAATGGTCAAAGGGTATTTTGGGAATTTTAAGATTTTTTGGAGGTGCAGAAGAAATGCTTGGAGGTGTAGGAAGAAAGACCCTTAGGTTAAAAGACACAAAACAAAGTGGACCTTATATTTTCAAATAGAATATAAAAAAAATTAGCCTTATACTTGTAAAACGAGAAATGTGTTGGTTTATAATCCAACGGCTACTGTCAAAATATAACCCGATCCGATCCGGCTCGACCCATCACAGGTTCATGATTTAGTAAACCAACCGAACCCGGCTCACTTTTTAGCGAGCCAAAAAAATTCGAACCCGACCCGACCCATCACAGGTTGGCGGGTTAAACGGGTTGACTCACGGGTTCACTTAATTAAAAAAAATATTATTATTTTTTCAGATTAAACTAAATTGTAATTCTAATTAAAATCTAAATAAACTTTAATACAATCCAAATACAAACCAAAATAAAAAAAATTACAAATTATTTATGTGTTCGATGAAAAAATAACCTAACATGACCAAAATGTAAAATCCAACTTAATAAAAATAAAAATAAAAACACTTGTGTGATCCTTTTATCTGCGGGTTGGTGAGTCAACCCGGCTCACCACGGGTTCAATCCGGATGAGTCGGGTTCTAAATGAGTCGAAAAATCAACCCGTATTAAAATTTGTAAAAAAATTTCAATCCAATCTAGTCCGAATCCGTGATGAACTGGATTGACTCGCGAATTCCAACATATTTTGACAGCTCTACCAACAGCATACAGTAAATTTAATAGACAAAATTTAAATCGTAAAACAACGTAGAAGATTAGTTCTTATTGTTACCATTTTCGATGTAGTAGTGAAAAACTAAAATTCTGAAATTAATATAAATTAAGATGATTTTTTTTCATCATTTTAACTGTGGTGAAAAATATGTACGTTTCATTTAATTATATATATATATATAAATATATATATATATATATATATATATATATATATATTATAAATTTAATATATTAGAAACATTTATCTCTTAATGGCTACTTGCATCACTGCAATTATAGATGACAAATGTATATGTGTATACAAAAGTTTTGTTACAACCTTCTCTTTAATATGGAGAACCTTCCAAACTTCTTTTTACCACACACATTTAACCACTTTTACTTTTATTATAATTATTTGACATTTCAATTGTTTATTAACCCTCTTATTTAATAATTATAAAATTATAAATTCTTCTTTGATATTTGGCATTAGAGAAAAATGTCTATTTTTTATATTTAATCCTTGATGATATTATGTGCTTTTGTTGTAATTTTTTTAAATTATTTAATTACAATTTAGAACAGTAAAACCATATATAGATATTGCATGAAATCATAACCCATCACTTAGATATTGCTTGGGCAATGATTCACCTCTTAATTAAGCGTTTCAACTTAGAGACACATTTTTCATCAATCAATTCAAACAAAATATACATTATATATTGATACTATAAGTTGAGTGATCCAAAAATCACTTTACATAATTTTAAGAACCTCACCTTTCACCTAACTAAACAATTGTCTAATTGATTAGATGAATTTTCTTATCTCGAGGTAGGATGCATTGTAGTAAAACTTTCTTTATCCACTCTTAGAAATCTTACTAAACTTTTTTGTGAGTCATAAATATGAACCATGCATCAATAATATTTTTACTTTACAAAACATTCTAGATAGGACACTATTAGATTTTTTTAATATTTCATGAAATTTTTCTTCCAATTTTTTTATTAAATTTTGCAAGAAAATATTTTTTTATTATTTTTTCTACGAATTTTAATTAGTGGATAATTATTTCTTACAAAATTTTCTGCAAAAAATATTTTGTGCAAAATATTTTTCATAAAATGTTGTAGCAAATTCTTGCAAACCATTATTTATAACAAAATTTGCAAATGGCAAGAAATATATATTTTTTTAGTAATGAAATAATAAAAGAAATTAAATACTTAATACTGAATCAATTACTTATCTCGATCAAGAATTTGTTCATCTTAACTTTATTTTGACCTTACAATCTCTTTATAAGTGTATTTTAACAACATAATTGTAACTCAGTTTCCCTAATCTTAAAAGAACTAAACCTTTTAAAGAGATAAAATTTCTAATAAAATAAAAAATTCCCATAATTTTTTTATTTACTTTTTTTTATGTATTTAAAATTTATCTATACTTAAAAAACTCAATTCTTACACTTATTATATATTTTGTAAAGAACAAAAAAATAATCTAGAAAATTTGATATTAGAATCAAACAAACGATAAATAAACATACAAAATAAATGATAAATAAGTCCCATTGTAAGTTTATGTAATCATTGCTTTTGGTAAGTAGTAATCAATGTGAATGCAACAAGAAATACTCTTTGGTGTCTTGCCTCCCAGTTTTGAGATGCTTCAAAATAAACTTACCACACCTCCAACAAAAATATTGCTTTATCTATTCATCTTCCAAGAAGTGACATTCTTAAAAGTAAGGATATATATATATATATATCAATTTTATAAATACGTGAATGTCTAAAATATAAATACATAAAATAAAAAGATATAGAAAAAAATCTACATTTAAAAAGAATATAATTTTAGAAAGCGAGAGAAAATAACCACCGATAAAGCATCAAAATAGTATACAATGTGAATAAAAAATTTAAAGCAACTTTTAGATTAAAATAAAAAAAATGGTATTCGCACAATGTTTACAATTAAAAATAATGTATTTTTCACATAAAAATAAGAGAGACTCAGATTTGTTAGGAAAGTATCCTTATTTTCTGGTGGAATAAAAAAAAAATCCATTAAATGAAAGAAAGCTACTTGATTGTATATAGTTTATTTATGATTTTCGCTAGATAGGAAAATTAGGTTTTATGATTAATGTATGAGTTATAAGATGGTTTCTTTCTCACGTCCTCTTACGACAAGACATAATGTTTTTTTGCAAAAACTATGAATTGCATTATTATTAACAAAAATAGACAAACAAATTAAATGATAAACCAAATTTTGCTTTATTTAGATATGTGTTGCCGTTTTCCCTCAGCAAGTGTCTTGCGCCTCCTTCCTTCACTTTGGGATATTCTTCCACCACACTTACCCCATAACCATCCAAAAAAAATATATTAATCCTTTTAATTTTTTATTTTTATATAGTATTGTTTGTGTGTTAAATATTTTTTAAGGATCAAAAGAGGACTCATTAACGCGCATTGAGACCCTAAGTGTATTTTATTTTTGTTACGGTAAAGTTTTAATAAAGTTTAATACGACAAAAAAAACAATGTGGGGTGAGTTATTTTGAATCGAATCGTACGGTGACATTAATTTGTAAGGATGAAATGTTGAATTCATATATATGTATCTATGGTATTGGAGTTGGGCAGTTACTACACCAACTTTATAACTTTATGAGCTTAAGGCTGAGTCATTGTTTCTGAGTTCAAAATTTTGTAGGACACAACCACAGAGACAAACTTTTGTAGGACACAACCACAGAGATAGTTGAGCTGATTCATGATGTTCTTCATGTGCAACGACCAAATATCAACTCAGTTTGGTACTACAATTTATAGGCACATTTAAACATTACAAACAAATAACCTTTTCTCTCTATAACTAATTAATTAATTAATTAATTAATGTCCATCTTACCAATTAATTCAATTGAGAGATATTTTTGTAGTTTAATTAGTTGGATGGTAACTATTTTCGTTCAGATGTGTCAGTTTGGTACTCGCTTCTAAAAATGTATTAATCTAGTCCCAACTTTTGAAAAAGTGTCTTAATCAGGTTCCTTTCAGACAAAAATTACTAAAGCAGTTAACTTAATTCATAACTTTTACCGCTAAATTTTGATATAAATATCAATTCTTAATTTTATAAGTCATTTTAAATATTAATATCGTTAATGGTGTTAATAATTTTTTTCTGAAAATGACCTAATTGAAGCATATTTTCAAAAGTTGGGATTCAATTGACATCTTTTTAAAAGCGGATACCAAACTGATACATCTAAATAAAATAAAAGTGAGTATCCGACTAATTAAACCTTCTTGTTTTTTTTATAATTTTGAAATTGAAGTCTTGACTTCACTATCACCAACAGCTTACCCACAACCCATCTCATAAGCCATAATTGCTCCATGATTGTTTCTCTTCTTATATGAAATGAAATGCCTCGATTTACATTCACCTCACACACCATTCTTCTTCACAACCCACTTTCCTTTCTTTTTCTTTCTCAACACATTTTCTCCAATGGAGGTGGGAAGTGTTCTTGACTTTCTTCAAAACAAAACCATTTTAATCATTGGAGCAACAGGGTTTATTGCCAAAAGTATAATCTCTCTCTCTCTCTCTCTCTTTCACAGAGTTATGTGTGCACTTTTTTGCTATATTTGTGATGTCTTTGGTTTCTGCATGTTTTTCAGTTTTTCTGGAGAAGATATTGAGGGTTCAACCCAATGTTAAGAAGATTTTTCTTCTTTTGAGAGCCTCAGATGACAGTTCTGCTACTTATCGATTGCACAATGAGGTATATGAACAAATACTACACTTATCATTTCTTCTATCACTTTACATATCTTGTTATATTTATATCTCTCTCACTTTCTTTCACATCACTATAACTTCTTTGCATAAGATCATATTACTTATAATATAACATTGGTTATTTTTATATTATCATAAGCTAATCACACTTTCTCATGCAGAAGGGTGTGTTATAGATAATAAATGCACTAATATTATATTATTATTATCATCATCATCACGAAGGTGGTGATGATAATTAATTTTCAGCACTGTGCCGTTCTCTGCACTTTCCATCAATCACTTTCTCATTACATATATATGTTACAGTTTTTATATTGTTAAAGTATATCTTTTGATGAGAAACATGTGCATAAGGGTATGAATTGGACTGTGATTGGCCCTCATAAACACCAGTAATCAAATCAAACACAGTTGTTAACATGCTCTTTATTATGGTTCATTGTCTAAAAACTGCTATGATTCTTTTCTTCCTAACATTTCATGTGACTTTCTTCGATCTAAAAAATGCTTGCTGCGAGCATTTATGACATACTTAAGCATGAAATTGATACATGGATTGCTTTTAATATATCATTTTCAAGTTTGTCCCAATCATTAATGAGTGAGCATGTGGGTGAATTTATAAACTCTCATTTAATTTAACTTGTGGCTAATTAGAGCTTAATATATATACTTGTGACAATTAGATCATAGCGAAGGACTTGTTCATTGTGCTAAAGGAAAAACTGGGTGCAAATTTTAAGTCCTTCATCTCTGAAAAACTGACTCTGGTGCCTGGGGACATTACCTATGAGGATTTGGGTTTGAAAGATTCAATTCTGAGGGAAGACATCTGCAATCAGACGGATGTTATAGTCAATTTGGCTGCAACTACAAACTTTGATGAAAGGTACAAGATTAAGTTTGATAAACTTTTTTTAATTTTGGGTTAGATTAATTAATTTTCTTCCTTAAAAATTAAATGCAGGTATGACATAGCTTTGGGTATAAACACCTTTGGGACGAAGCATGTCATGAACTTTGCTAAACAGTGCACTAAACTGAAAGTGCTTCTTCATGTATCAACAGGTTAGGATCAATTAGTGTCAGTTTCAATCCATCTGAATATATAAAAAGAGCATTATTCATTAATAAATAAAAAAAAGAAAGCATTTATTGGTCTCACAAAGTGGTGTTACACCTCAATATTTCAGCCTATGTATGTGGTGAGAGAGGTGGCCTCATACTAGAGGACCCCTATCACTTTGGTGAAACACTAAATGGAGTGTCTGGCCTAGACATCGATGCAGAAAAGACCATTGTGTGTAAAAAATTGGATGAACTAAAAGAACAAGGAGCCACAGAACGTGATGTTAAAATAGCCATGAAGAATCTCGGTATTACCAGGTTTGTCTATAATTTTCAGAATCTGTATTCTGTGATTAACTATTAGCAGCATTTTTATCTCAGCAACTTTCACTTTAACACAAATGTTCATGGCATTGTATCCAACTTCCACTAAATGTTCTGCATAAACTAATAGAACATGATTAATCAGTTGTGTTTTTGTGTAACATAACTCATAAAAGTGTTTGGTAAAAAGAATAAAAACTTATAAAGAGTAAACCAGAGATATTAGTTAACCTTTCTCATTAATTCAGAATGGACACAAACAACAGTATATGGTCCAGACAAGTGATGTTCAAGTTCAACCACCTTTTCAAACTCATCTTAGCTTTAACAAGTGTCTCATTAGTTATGAACACAGTAGTGAGGGAAAAAAAGAAGATTAAGAACATATAATTTTTTACTGTTACATTAATAATGAAGGTGTGGCGAATCACACAATTCAATGCAGAAGTTATTACAGGCCACACACAAACATGTGACACACTCTGAGGATACAAAATGATCTGCTACCATTTTGCATATAAATTATAACTATGAAAAAAGTACGTGTTGCATAATGTTGAACCTTTATTTCCCGATTCATGTATAATGTGCAATGACTTTGGTAGATGGATAATATGAAACAATCTGCAAAAATATGTGTGTACAGTTAAAAGAATAGTTGTTATTATCATGCATATGAGACCCACAGAGGTGAATCATCATGATGGAGACTGTAGTAGATATTGACTCGAGCGTGCTTCTTATTCTACCTCAAAATTTATGTTTCCATAGGCTAATAAAGGAAAAGTACTACTATTAGCTAGGATACTATACATGTACAAAATTGTCTTGTTTGCTTTCAAAAGAAACCTATATCATTAGGTAGGAATTACTTGAATTGTTTTGGATAGAAAAAAAAAATCTCTTAACAAATACAAGTATTTAATCATGAATGATTAAGATTAAAAAAGGTTAAATTAATTTTTTATGTGGTCATATAAGTTTAATATAAATTATTTAAATGTAATTTTATGGTTCAAATCAAATCCTCTCAGTATTACACAAACACTCTCAATTGTCCTCTTCTATTAGTTATATATGTTTAAAGGGTTAAGTTGAAAAGTGTTAGTTGATGATAACCTATATAGTCTTTACCATCTTTTTAAAAGTGGTCTATTAATTGGTATTTACAAATATAAAGTTATAGTAACACCTCTTAAATAGTTTTTTGAGAATATTCTACATATATTTATATATTTTTTAATATTTACGATAATTTGTGTTAAAAAGACGATGAATAATTGAAATATGAATAACTAGTAACGTTTTTCTTAAATAATTAAAACAAAATGAAAGCAAGAACAACAATAAAATTGAAAAGATTTCAATAAATATTAATATCATTTATTCTTTACAACATTTAAATTGAATTGATCAACTGTTGCATGTGTATTGACTGACTTGTACCAGAGGGCTATGATATCAAAGATCTTTCTAGAGAAAGGGCGGGACAATGACTCTACCAAAAGGTGGGTCCATGTCCCCTAAAACATTAATTAAAATTAAAAATAAGCATTATTATAATTATAATAATGATGATAAATTATGATTTATTTTTCTGACTTAATATATATGTATAATTCTTTATGCAGATTTTCTGTAAACATATTATTTGTTTAATAAGAAATTGTACTATATGATACTATAAAATAAAATAAAAAAATTAACATAATTATTATGTTTGGTGTGTGTTATGATCAGAGCAAAGGTGTATGGATGGCCAAACACATACGTGTTCACAAAAGCAGTGGGAGAAATGCTTGTGGAGAAACTCAAAGGAAACCTATCTGTTGTTATTCTGCGACCTACCATTGTCACAAGCACAATGAAAGAACCTTTCCCTGGTTATGCCGAAGGTGTCAGGTAAATAAAAGTTTTTTACTTTTTCACCTTCCACATATTAAATATTCAATCTTTCTTTGAGGGTCACTTTAATTTTAGTAAACAACATTGTTCACATAATAATGTATCAATTAATGAAGATAAGTACCATGATTAACTACAGATTAGATAAAGGAGTTTATGGTGGTCCAATCACGTACACAGTTCTGATCTGTACCAATTACTGAAGCAACTACTTGCATTCAATTATGTATCACCAACTAATCAAGAAAAAAGTTTAAACAAGTAGTTAAAATAAACAGAACACTCATCAATAGCAAACAAACATCATGGATTTGGTTCGAAGAGAATGAATATGAGCTCAAAGTGAAAGATTTTTGCCTTTGTTTTTGCTACAGAACCATTGACAGTTTAGCTGTTACTTACGCGAAAGGAAAGCTAACATGTTTCCTTGGAGATATCAATGGAGTTGTGGATGTGGTGAGTTAGTTACTGCACAAAACAAAAATACAATGTTGTCTTGTTTCTCTGATGAATTCTGCTATAAAATAAAATACTGTGAATTTAATGTGTAGGTCCCAGCAGACATGGTGGTGAATGCTATGCTAGTGGCCATGGTGGCTCATGCAAAGCAGCCAAGTGATATCATATACCACGTGGGTTCCTCTGTTAGAAACCCAGTCACATATTTGAATCTCCAAGACTTTGGATTAAAATATTTCACTGCAAAACCATGGATAAACAAAGATGGCACACCAGTCAAAGTTGGCAGAGTCACTGTTCTGACCAGCATGGATAGTTTTCAGAGATATATGTTCCTCCGTTACCTCCTTCCACTAAAGGTTCTGGTTCTTCTCTGCTTTATCTACCCTCCTTAATCATCACCAACGTACTTAAATATCAAACTTTTCAGAATGATTAGTTCATTACATGGTATTATTATAAACTTCACATGTTGTTTTCAGCCAAAAGCTTCAGCTTTTGGCATGATTGGTGCATGACAATAGTCACTGCTACCACTTATGTTCAAAAATTCTTGACAAGACTTTGACAAATTTTCCATGAAATAGGGACTTGAGCTGGCCAACACTGCACTTTGTCAGTATTTTCGGGGAACATATCTTGAGCTGCATAGGAAGATCCAAGTTGTGATGCGGATGGTTGAACTTTACAGACCCTACATGTTCTTTAAAGGAGTGTAAGTGTTTGTAAACTACAACAAAAACTTTACGTGCTTCAGATTTCATTTCATGCACATTCTTTAGGTCTAGCGAGTGTGTTAGTCACATATAGTAACACAAACACACCACATTATAATAACGTGTTTAGTTATTGAGTTTATGAGGTATATATATTATTAACTGAGGCTGAGAATGTTAATTATGCAGATTTGATGATATGAACACAGAGAAGTTGAGAATGGCAGCAAAAGAAAGTGGGACAGAGACAGATCTGTTTTACTTTGATACAAAAAACATTAATTGGGATGATTACTTTATGAAGACCCATCTTCCTGGCATTGTGAAGTACATTTTCAAGTGATGTTCCTGGTAATTGGTGAAAGTTGTAAACTTTGTTATGTTTAGATAAGCTTCTCCATAAAACTTACAAAAATAATAAGATAAAATGAATTTGAGTTTTTCTGGAAACTGAATTTGATTTCGGTTTGATAGAAAGTTCATTAAATGTTACCTTTTTTTTTTGTTTCAAGTTTTTATGGAGAAGTTTATCCAAAACATGTTTAAGTATAAAATTGTGCGAGAGGGTCAGCATTGGTGCTATTTATTTCTGAAGATCAGTGTAATTGGTACTGGCTAAATGCTAATTAAGTTTGGAAAGTTTGATTAAGTGTAGTAAATATCATATATTTGCTCTCTTCTGCAATTAATTGTCTCCAATGGAGTTTGTGTTGTTTTGATCCCTTTACAACTTTGATATTCACTAACATGTTAACATGGAAAAACAAAAATGCTAACCAAATGTCTGCTTCAAGACTGATTAAAAAATGTTATTCCCACCAAAATACTAATGTTCCTTCTTATAAGAGTTTTCGCAATGTGATTTGATTTGGATTTTGATTAAAAGTACGTTCGAGTCGAACGTATAAGTTTGATTTGATTCAGTTTAAATATAAAAGAAAAGAAATTCCAATGAAAATAAACATTTTTTAATGTTTGATTTGAATTATATTTGTTATTTTATTTATGATTTTTTATTAATATATATTGAATTATGTTTTTGTTTTAGGAGAATAATTTCATTATTTTTCCACTATAATTAAATATTTGGTATCTTTAATTTTGTGTAAAATATTAAATAATCTTTTATATTATAATTTTTTTTAGTGAAATATATTTTTAATCCTTAAATTATAATGTGAAATTAGATTTGTTATTATTTTAAATGTTTATGTAATTTCATCTTAAACTTTAAAATAAATGAATGTATTCATTATTATGAGTATATAATAAAAGTCTTTTAAACATAATAAACAGTATTTTAAGTGTCGATAATATTAATAAGTATATTTTTATATGTTAACGTGATAAAAATAGCGTAACAGAAAATTGTCTTCTAAGCAAAAGTATATCTGTAAACAAAAATAAAATATAAATAAGAACACAAAAAATTTAATGTGATTTAACATATTTCAAAGTCAATGCCGAATACTTAAAAAAAATATTATTATTTATCTTAACATATAATTGAATTGTGATGAACTCTGAAAATAATTCTTTATTTTTATAGTTTTTTTTTCATATCATTAATGAAAGTTTGGTGAATAACGGATCTAACAGCATATGATAAAGTTTTTATTTTACGATTTTGAACAACAAAATATGGTCGACGTCATCAAATGTTATGGTTCATTTCCAAAATTGTTGGTGCAGACAGATTGACCAAAGTACAGAAGATAATTTAGGAAAAGAAAAAGGTATTTTTTATGTTTTGCATTCCTTATTAGACAAATGAAGCATAAAGTGCATAAAGTGTGGTTGATTCACAAGCTTCCAAACTGTTACTGTTTGTGGAGATTGCATGAAATGATTAGGCCTCAACATTGCATGTGCCACAGTTGGGGTGTGTCTGTGGCATCCTCATGAATAATAAGACCCTACAGATAAACATAAATGTTCTGTTCCAACTGTGTTCTTAACAATCAAACCTAACCGATAACGAGGAGAAACAGAGCATATGCCTCAATCTCAGGCAATATTAATGATGTGATTTCATCTATCCAAATTAAACCATATTGAATATTATAATCATATTATTTTTGACATCTACAAAATAATAATATGGTTAAAACATTATTATTTTGAGTAATTTTGTAGGTATATTTTTGGATGTCAAAAAAGTTCGTACCCGTAGGTATCTACGGATAAAATCCGCAACGAGAATATTGTAAATGGATACCCACGAATAACAGGTACGAATATCTTTAATACCCGCATGTTAACGGGGCAGGTACGGGTATCATAGTATCCGTACTCGTGGATACACGTACTCGCTATACTCTAATTTAAATTAAAAAAAATACTAAAAAAATGATTAAAATATTAACATATTGATTGTGAATGAGTTATTTTTTTATCAATTAGTTTTAAGAAAAATGTATTTCTTTGTAAACTGTCATTCAACACTATTTAAATGAGTTATTTGAACTTTGTTTAAAATTGATGAATGTTATGTATTTTATTTTATTTGAATTTAAGATTAAAATATATTGTTAAATTTTTATTTTTATTTTTTTTGTAAATACATGCAAGTATCCGTAAATATCCGCAGATATTAAAAAATTATGTGGATACCCACATAACGGATATCCGACAGATATGAATACAGGTACAGGATGAATATTTATCCAGCGAGTAGGGTACGAAGAATTGCTACCCGTATTCTACCGGTCCGTATATTATCAAAATACTATCATTATTATATTATTATGATATGATCTAAGTTCATTTGTTGAACTTTCCTTAAATATTATCATTTGTTGTAATGCAATCCTCTGTGAGAGTTTATTTGAATAAACTTTCCTGTAAAAACTTCTAATAAAAAAATAAAAGTGAAGTAGGATAATTGTTTTACAAATTCGAATTATAGTACTCATAAAGCAATAAAATTTAAAAGTATACTGGAGAGAGTTTTATAAATTAGTTTATACATAAATTACATTTAATATAAAAATAGAAAGTTTTGATCCGATTACACATTGCCTGGTCAAATGGGCTCTACCAGAAAGGCCAGGCCCGTATTTTCAATACACAGATTTATGGTTCGAATTAGGTAAAAACGGGTTCTATTTTAAATACATTTTGATTAATTTCTTAAATCTAATAAATACTATATTTTAATATATGAAAAATTATGTAAAAGAAAATTTAGAATTAATTTTCTTCATATATCTCGATATATTTTACATATTTAAATCAATGCTCAATTGAAATCGATACTGGTAATTAACTTCCTTTATCTCCTTTCTACAAAACGTCCAAAAGAAAAGAAGAAAAGAAATTAAATCCTTATTTACCGGGATAAAAAACATAATAGGCTCAACATGATCTTCATATGACTAACTCTTCATAGATATAATTTGATAGCACAACAATTAATAATCAAATTATTTTATGATTTTAGAGAATTCGGAGAAATTAAATTATAGAAAGATACAATTTCTAATGAAATAAGAAATAAACACTTATAATATATTTGTAAATTTTCTATTCTTTATCCATTTAAAATCTATTCCTATTAAAATATTATGTCTTACAATTTGGAACACTAAAATATGTTTTTTCTTATTGAAAATTAAATTCACATGTATTCATGATCTTAAGAATTAAGTGATATACTAGTCGTGCATAAATTTTGTATGATTAATTTTGTTGGTTTGGTAAGTTATCAACATGATGAAATTAATTTGATAAGTAGGAAAAAGTCAACCATACAACACTTTTTTTTTTTTTCAAAAGTTTAAAGAGTAAGCATAAATGCTATTATAATAGGAAGACACAAAAGTTAAGAGTGTTATTTAAAAAGTTTTCATGTTTAAAAATTATATTTGTAATAGAAATTTTTCAAAAATTTTCTAACTTTCGTTCAAACAAGTAATATTTGGGTTGAAGAAGGTGAAAGAATTGAAGAAAGACAAAGAAGAAAAATAAGCATAGAATATGGCTTGTTGGTGGTGCCAACTACAACGCTCGAAAACGACACTTAAATTATTAACATAAAAACAGCAATAAACATATTACTTTCAAGTGATTAAGTTTTTTATGTACGTTTTTACATTAACAATGTTATAAATTCTATAACATTTTCATCTACAATTTGGTGTCGTAATTTATACTTAGGTCACATCATCGTGTTAAAATAAATAATTATTTAATCAACTATGTACATTGTTCCAATAACTCATAAAAGCGTTTAATGAACGTTCGAATAGAATTAAAAGAACAAAATATATGTAAGCATTGATGGGTGCGATTTATTTATATAGTTATTTAATTATGAGTTATATATTTCACGAGGTGTGATTAAGTACATTTAAAAGACATGTTAAGGACAAATTTTAATTGATTGAAATTGTAAAAATTATTATTTTAAAAACGAACTTATCCGGATGAAACTCAACTTAAAATGAAAAATCTTTTATAACGTCTTTTTTAGAAGTTATTCTTTTTTACGCAAGAAGACAATCGTCGTTCTAAAAGCACTTTTTCTTGTAAAAATAGTTTCTTGAAAGAAAAGGCAAACAAAGGTTTCGTTAAGAAGATCTTTTTGTGATGAAAAATGATTTAAGATTGCTATCAAAATCAAAATTGGTGAACAAGAAGTGGATTGGAGGGTTTTAGAAGAAGCGAGACCAATCGAAAAGTGCTTTAAAACGTCAAAAACTACGTTTTTCAAAGCCGGCAACGTAAATAACTTGTTTGGTTTGACAATCTAATTTTGTGGAAAGCTTTACGTTTAGAGTTTGGCATCAATGAAGATGTAATCTAAGTTCACTTCACACCGTTGTTTTTTCTTAGAAAAACTTCTTAAAAGCAAGTAAAAGGACATCACATTTTACCATACATGAAAGATAAAATTTTCGATCAAAGTTCTATTACACTAACGTGCTTGGACGCATTTTTTAAATATGTATAATATTATGTTAGTAAATAGTGATAATGTAATGTTATTAAATTAATATATAAAATAAATTATTTATTAGAAATAAAATAAAATATATTAGAAAAGATGAGAGAATAACTGTTGATAAATATAGAAAAAGAGAAGAAACAGAAATCGACCATTTTATAAAAAAAGCTTATAAAAGTAATGGTTAATTTTTAAAAATTTAATAAATAATTATATTTTAAAGGGTAAAATTGATATTTTAAAATGTGGACAGAAAAGAGAGAATCATCTTTATATATTGTTATAGATAACTATTTTTAAAATATTATTTTTTATGTATGTAATAGTTAATTTTAGGTGTTAGAACTCATTTTCTTTTACTTTTCTCTTATTCAGATTAATAAGAAAACTAACTCAAAAATACTTTTAAGTTAGTAAACAATTAAAATACTCTTTTAGTTTGTTTTTTTTTTTTTTTAATTTTTATATAAATTT
>Ga0209589_1009614_pt1 | contig 14514 bp, 8 predicted proteins | sample CowpeawhiteBW_FD_187525 | JGI IMG/M metagenome (GOLD analysis project Ga0209589, IMG submission 187525) | Root nodule microbial communities of legume samples collected from California USA - Cow pea white BW (SPAdes) (version 2) | ecosystem: Host-associated > Plants > Roots > Nodule | place: USA... | reverse complement strand
TATATATATATATATATATATATAGAATTTGATAAATTTCTTAAATTGAATCAAGTCTGCATATTAGTTGGTTGTATGTTTGCTTAACGCATAAAAAAATATTAATACCGTTAAATTAAATGACTATATTAAATAAAGTTGAATCATCAAAATATATCAAAATTTTAAATAAAAACGAATTTAAATTTTGCTTTTAAATCTATAAACTAAAAATATATTTAATCCTAAAATTATATACGAATTAAAGGATAGTTAGAAGATCAAAATATTCTTTTAATTAAAATAATTAAATTACCAGTGATATCAGAACTCATAATTAGTTTTGGTGATCTTTTCATATAAGAATAATATAGTTTCTACATCGAAAATCTAAAGATTATATAATTAAAAGTTTGATGTAAAATTCTAAATTCATGGTAGAAGTTTTTGTAATTAAACGTCTTGTACATTGTGCTGTTTTTTTTGTGCTTTTTGCTAAATTGATATACGAGAATAAATTATGAAATTATGCATAAGACTTATAGTTTCATGTTAGTTGTAAACTCAAAGTATAAAAAGAACATTATGCAAAGAAAGATGCTTTGTAAATTCTATATGATTAGCAGTTAGGCAATTAAACATGCAAATGTCTAATTATATAAAAGGTAGGCTGCAGATTTCTTAAATGGGTAACATGATTAGTAGTTCCAAAGTTATACATTAAAGTTTATCTTAGCAAAATTTGTTGTTTGCTAGGTTTATTATTTCACCTGCTATCTGATCATCCATAAATATATAGTCCCATATATGAGATATATTTACTTCGACGTGAAAAAGTGTGTTAGAAGTCTTATATCGACTGAAGATAAAACAAGTTCATAGTGTATAAGTGGATGCATACTTCATCTTACAAATTGATTTTATAGGATTGAATTAGGACGAAAGTTCACTCCTTAACAAAATCCATGTGTTTAATCCATGGTATTGAACTGATTTACTTTGTTTTTTAGGATTGAAGTTTTAAAAAAATGTTGAATTTGTTCATTACATGGAATTTCACTGCCTTGATATCATGACAATAATTGTTTTCAAATCTCCATTATTAACATTGTTTCTATTTCTTTGTTTCATCCACGGTTCTTTGATACCCATGTTTAGAATAACATTCATTCATCCGCAAAATGATTCATCTTGTGACATTCTTTGTTTTCCACTTTTGTTGTCTTGCATTGTTAGCAAGAATCTTAAAATCAGAACATTGTTTCCATTTAGTTGTAGTTTTGTTGAAGAATAAAAGAAATAACTTTCTCCACCATTGATATTCATTATCTTTTTCAAACATGTCGACCATCTACTTGTACCAAAATCTAGAGAGTTTAATTTGGTGGGCAACAACAAAGATATCTGGATTAAAATTATTCTTGATGATTTTTTTTCTCTTTTTTTTCTTACTTTATAATATACTTGTTGTTATTAATAAAAAAAATGCAAGAGTTTAATGCATAACTTACTTTTCCTTTTGTATATTTATTAAACTTTTTTATATCATTTTCGTTTTCTACTCTTTTTGTTTATTTTATTTAACCTTGAATAAGGCGTAAATTCTATATAAAAATATTTTAAAACACATAAAATAAAAATATGTTAAATATATTTTTGTCATCAAACAAATCATTATATTTCGTTTCGTTTCTAAACTAAATCATAAAATATTTAATTCTTATATTTTATGACAATTCCATAATGTCCTGAAAACATTCACCATCCATGATTTATTCATGTGTTTATTTTCCACAATCATAGACCTATGCACCTTTTAGTACATTGTCCAACAACATTTCAGTAAATGGTCGTCCCATTTTCTCCATTGATTTCTTTCTCATTGTGCGGAGCTTTTTCTCTGTAAGACCTCAGCCAGCCTTCATAAAATATTATGAAAAGAAAAATTCTTATTAGGGTTTTTATTTATGAAAATTGACTTATGTTAACAAACAAAAACACAGTTATTAGGGATCACTAGCAATTGCTAGTAATTCTTTCTTAACCGTCTTTTATGATTCTTTTGTATTTATTACAGTCTCTTATGATTCTTTTGTGTTCATTACACAAGTCAACTAAAACTTTGCAACTAAAAGTATATTATAAGCATAAGTTTTTTTATTAATTTATTTGTTGTGTTATATAATTTAATTTTACTAAATTTCATATTAGGCATAATTTTAATGTACATTAACTTTTAGAGAGGCTTTTTGAGGTTGAAGGGAACATAGATCGTTTTTAGAAAAAAATTGTAGTTCATGGAACCAATTGTAAGTAGTTAATCTTCATACTATTGAAATACAATTATTGAGTTTGTGATATTCTATGAATTTTACTTGTAGTGCTTGCGTCAACTGGGAAACTATAAGTGTGGATATTATGTGATGAGGCACATGCATAAAATCATATCTGCAAACATTGTTAACTCATGTGATATGGTAAGATGATCACATCTTAAGTATTTATCATTAAAAGTTGTTTACTCAAATTATTCTATGTAGATTTTTGGTGACACATTTCCATTAGAGCAATAAGAAGTGTTAAAGGAAGTTCCTGAAGAGTGAGCTTTTGTTTCTTTTGAGTGTTTGTAGAAGATTATGTTAGGTATTTTATAAGTTTTTCATGTAAATATAATATGTATATTATTTGATGAGGTTAGGATGTATAGTCATTATTAGATTAATGGATGTATAATCATTTCTTGAAGTTTGGCTTTTATTATATTTGATGTAAATATTATAACTTTGAATGAAAATATACGTTGGCCAACTATTATGGATTGAAAATGTATATTAACAAATGTAAATAAGTTAAATTAACACATTTTGTCAACCTAAAAAAAAGAAAGTGTTTATAAATTATTAAATTCTTAATATTTAAATAAAGTTTGAAATTTTATAATTTAAAATATTAAAATGGTCTAATTGTATAAGTAAAGGTAAAGTTAGAGAAAATTTATTGAATGACACAAATACATGCATGGATATGGATATAATATAAACTATCCAACATAACATTTTATCTTCTATAATGATTGGTACCAATGCCACTTCAATGCCTAAAGTCACTAATAAGTCTGTTTCTTTCCTTGGAGTATTTATACTAATCCAGAGTATTTATACCTTATAGATAACATAAAAGTGTTATTCTAGCATATAGGGATAATGACTGTAACAAATTTAACCTTTCTCAACTTTAATTTATAAGATGAGCACCACAATAGAGAAGTGGATGATGTGTTCTTGAATGAAAATATTTGTAAATATCTAGGTTTTGTATATGGTAAGGAGCACATACAAACCTATTATTTGATAAAAATACTTTTTATATCAGTTTTGGCACTAATCCCTTTAGAAAGTGATTTTTTATACCGGTTAAGAACGCAATTAGTATATAAAATGACACTTGGTTGAAATCTTAAGTGGTATAAAAGGTGGAACATTCTATATTGGTTGAAGGAAAAAAAATAGTGTAAAAAATCACTTCCATATATAATTTTTTTTTTCCAAGTGGACTTTCTTTATCGATTTTAGAATTGAGTATAAAAGTTTATTTTCAATCGATTTTGAAATTAGTATAGAAAATTCAATATTTTCTATACTTCCAGTTTTTATATCTATATCGATTTGAGAATTAATATAAAATGTCGTATTTAATCAATATGAAAAATCTTTTCTGCATCAGTGATATATTAGTTGGGAGATAATATGCATCTTTTAAAGTACTTGTATACAATATACATTTATAAAATTATGAAAAGAACATATAAAATTATTTTTTGCAATTGATTTCTCTCTTTTCCCTTGAGCATAACTAGACTTCAAATAGGCTATAAACCTAAATCCTAATTTTAAAACACGAAAGAAATCATGGGTTCTAATGAGGTTTAGAAATCTAATTAAAAACATGTAAGCTAAATTAAGGAGAAGTCCTAGTAATCCATATTCTATTTCGAAGTCCTTGATGTATAAAATCTAATGCAACTAAAATTAAGCAAAAGTGATGTCAATAAAAAAAATTATGACTAAAATAGCAAGCAAATGGCGCGAGTTAAAAATACAAAATTAAATATATTATTACTAATGAACCTAATTTATTACTAATAAAAAAATTATTTAAAAAATTAAAATAAGACAAATGAAAAATACAATCACCGTATGATAAAGTTATAAATATGTTTATAAAATATTAACTTACTAATGGAGAATACTCCGGCAAAGTACATATGCAAAATGTTTCCATCTATCATACCCTAATTCTCCTTGTTTCGAGAAATTCACAGTGAGAAACAACAATCACGCATGAAAAAATGTTCAAACCCACGCCTACAATAAACACCACAAAATAAAGAATAAAATATTTAGAAGTTCATTGAACAAATTCAAGAGAAATGAAAAATCAAATAAAGCAAAAATAAGGGAAAATAAAATTAACTCATTTTGTAAAGAAGGGGAACGTAGAGATAGGAGAGAAGATAGTATAATTGATGTATAAGAAAATAATGAGAGAAAAGAGGAAATAGAAAAAGAGAAGGAATGTTCACTAAAGAGAAACAAAATGTGGTTGTTTATGTAATAAGTGGTGGATTATGAAGGAAGATGGAAGAGAGCCTTGTTGGTTCATGTGTTGCTACTATTAGGGTTCTTTAATTTGAGAATTAGGGTATTTCTTTTTTGGCTTTATTTTGAGAAAGAAGAAGATGAGTTGTTTAAAAAAAAAAAAAAAAAAAAAAACTTTATTTACCGATGACATATTCATAAGTAAATAGCAAAAATAAATATGAAAGTGACAAATTTACTAGTAAAGTCTCGATGACTTAGATATTGTCAGTAAAAATATTAGTTCATAGTATAACATAAACGAATTCTCTATAAATATTATCAGTGAAAATATTCGTGGATAATATCAAAATTACTTATAACCATATACCTTTAATAGATATCAGTTATTAATATTAAAATTATGTATGACAACTTATTCGTCACTAATAAATCATATTTTCCAATGAATTTTATTTTGTAATACAAATTCATAAATACTACTATATTTTCTTATGCGAAATTGTATTTTGAGTAAGGATAATTTGAAAAAGAATATAAATGAAAATTCAAAATTATGATTAATATATATCTATTATAATTTTATTTATTCAATTTCATTTATAAAAGGTTACAATCTCTCTAAACTTCTTTTAATGTTAACTAACATCTAAGTTTGAGAAAGTAATTTTACAATGGAATAAGTTTAAATGCAAGTTTTAATGAAAAATGGGACTTATTTAGGGTATTGTATGTTAAAAAGATTGGTCAATATATATCTTATTGGGACACAATTTTTTACAATGTTGCATGATTTCTATTTTATAGTATTATTTTCAAGAGATGGATTTTTGGTCAAGTACGAGAGAGGCAATAGTCATGTGATTTTTAGCTTAAGTGAAAATCTTTAGCTCAAACCAAAATTCTAACAAGTTAAATCTCATTCTTTTTTTAGTATAATTTTAGGTTAAAAAAAAATTATGATGAAACATTAGCTAATTTATGTTGTGCTACTCATTATTCAAGTGACATTTTTTATGCTTGAGCCACATACATGATGATGACATGTATAAATGAAGTGATAATTTTGTATTTCAACATGACTATGATAATAACATGGATAACGTTAAGATGTATTTGTAATTGTTAATTGTGATGATGTGAATGATATATTGAATATTGTGAGATGTGTACGAATAAATACACAATGTTGTATGTTATTTTTGTTGCCCTTTATAGATGTTATTTTCTTTTTTCTTTTTTATACTTCCCTGTATATTCTAAATAATATATTGTCATGTATGTTGAAGGTAAAAAAAAACATCAGTAGACTAACATTTGATGGCGATGATATTTTGTTTGAAAATTATTTGAATGTTTGAAACTTATGCTATTTGAATTTTGTTTTTTTTTTGTTATCATTATATATAATTGTTTGAATTTTGATTAATTGACAATGGTTTTAGAATATTTTGAAACGAAAATTCTTGTAGAAAAAATTATTTGGTAACTAGATTGTCCATGTTAAGGTATATATATAGTTATTAAAGTAAGCTTTAAACATGTTTTTTTATCTGTATAGTTAATTCCTTTTTTTCTCTTATTTTACTTTGAGTTTGATTTGGATGAAATATATATATATATATATATATATATATATATGAAGTTTGAATGATTGGGATTGAATTAAAACAAGTGAAGAATGTTATTTGAGTAGATTTTGGATTCGTACCTGTTGCTGATAGTATCAATTATTTCGTACTAAACAAATGGACCGAGTCACAATCAAACTGTAGTGTTTGGGTTTGTGTTACATTCTTAAGTAAAAAGAGTTGTGCTCTGATTAATAGTTATAGCTTTAGTCAAGTGTTAAGCGTTTTATCTTAACAATTAGTCTTAAAGTCAATTCCAAAAATTGTTGCATTGTTGCAGTTGGCATCAAGTAGGCCAAGTCACAATCCAATCTTTGAGCAAATTTTGGATTCCTATCGATTATTTTGAATATTTTTTTAGAGTTGTTTTTGTTAAACTAGTTTAAGTAAAATATTTCAAAATTGTTTGGATATGTTACATGAGGCTAATTTTTTGATATGTTTGGTTAAATAAAGTGTTTAATGCCAAAATAGAACATAGATTAATACCATACTATTGGTTCTAGTTTTGCTCAATCGAAAATAGAACTCAAAATCAACCTTGTTTTTTCGTCTTATTTTCACTCAAACAAAGAAGTTTTTCTAAGCAAAAATAACATTGTAACTTGATCCTTAATTTGACCAGATTTTCACTCTGGAAAGAAAAAATCCTCAACCAAACCCATTTTCACTCTTCCTAATTTCTTTTTTTTTTCTTTTTTTTCATAGGTGTTATTTGAATGTTTATTACAATGTAAAATGAATACTATATATAATTGATTTGTGATTTTGTTTTAGTAAATTATTTTGTACGGAAATGATTACTGAAAATAGTAAAACTTATATGAATTTATGGTTATACATCTAAGTTGATGTCTGGATTGTTGTTTTTGTCTCATATTAGATGTTAATATTTGATAGTATATATTCAATAATAACCTTTCAGAAGGCATTGCTGAATATTCTATTTAATTAATATCTTTATGTATAGATTTGCATGGTCTTTTTGAATTTGAATTTTTCATATAAGTGCCACAATGGAATTGAATCGTTTCTAGTTTGTTATGTTGAAAGGGGGAGTTTGCTCAACTCCAACGAAGATAATTTTGATGATGTCCAAAGCTATGCATCATGTACATCATTGGTTTAGGCCTAGTCCTAATTTTCTATCTTTTGCATTAGGTGTTGTGGATCTAGACTTACATGTAAAACAAGCTTGCATTGAATTGTATCAGCAATCAAACTCTTGAATGTGACCAAAAGCAGAACTCGTAAATAGATTAGCTACTTAACTAATAGATTAGTTGAGGGCACTGCACTGATGCAGTAAAAATACACTCACGATAATCTATTAGGTCAATTCCTAATCCATTAATTACTGCAGCAGAACTCTGGTATAAAAACAGTTTTGAAATCAGTTTTAAAACAGAGAGAAATAACTGAATTACTGAGAAACGAGACTTCTTTTCTGAGATCTATAGAGTTCTTGTGCTTTCTTGGAAGATCATTCAAGTGAACCTTCAAGAAGATTGATGGTGGATTCAACCTTGGTGGATCAAGCTTGGATCTAGGATCAAGTGACAAATCTACACATCCACTAGGTGTATTCATTCCTTGTTTCTTTTCTATTGCATTGCATCTAGGGAGAGTTCTTGATTTATAGATCAAGCTCCTTAGTCCTTAGGATCTTGAATTATATAGATGTTCTTGTAATTCTTGTATCTCAATTGATTTAGTGGAATCCTCCTAAATGGGTTGCTTAGGAGAATACTGGACGTAGATTCATATTGAATCAAACCAATATAAATTGTTATGTTCTTATTTTTCTCATCTTTCATGCCTTTTGCAATTGTTTTAATCATTCCATTAACACAGAACTGTGAAACTAGTCAATTGGAGTATAAAGATTAAAAAAACCTTCAAGATTCATTTAAAATCACTTAAAGATTCAATACCTAGTTCACCCCTCTCTTGGTTGGATTTTATTAGACAGATCTGATTTAACATGTTAATCATAAATTCATAATGCTTACTTTTCATGTATATTTTCTTAAGATAAAAAAAGTTATTCCAATAGTTTATCTTGCATATATTGTTTTGTATATACACACATTATAGAAGTGTAAAAAAAAAAGTCAAGAAAATAATAGAGATATTTTTTATTAATATTCATAATATTATTATAACTACTTATGATTAATATATTATTATAAGAATATTTTCACATATGTAATAGTAACAAAACAATCATGATAATAATACTAATATAATATTTATGATAATAATGGAAATAGATTATTATAATAATTTTTATAATTATAATTTGCTATAGTCACTAATAAAAAAAAGACTCTTTATTGGTATTTTAGGTTGTTTATGTTTGACTGAAGTCATATGTAGATTCAAGAAACCTAAGTTTATATCTGATTTCGATGATGTCGATATTTGATATGGGAAAGAGATCATCAAATACCTAAATAATGATAAAATGTCGGTATGTATAGAGTTCTTTAAACCATAAAATTAATGAATAAGTGTCTACATACATCTATCCAGTTTTGAATGACTTCTGCCCCTGTGATAATTTTTTTATCCAATGTGTGTAATATACCCACATTCGAAAGAACTATTTTGCCTATTATACTAAAATAACAAAGGAAAAACTAATATCATATAACTTTTATACAAGATAATTAATTTAAGGCGTAATTTATAACCTTATAGGAGTTATAAATTAAATTTTTATTATTAAATTTATATTAGTATTAGTATTTTTAGTAGTTAAATAAATATAATAACAATTATATAATTATTCTAAAGAGATTTGAAAGAGAAAAAAAAACGTGCATACATGCATAAGTCATAAGCTGTTATAATTATTTCATAAAATCAAATAATTTCACAATAGTGATATCAATTTTATTTATTATATTTAAAACTGAATTTACTACTATATTACTTTAATAACAATATTTATAACAATATAACTTAATTTTAAAAATATTAATTATCTTATTTTTATATTATTATTTTTATCAATTATAACTATAATTATTCTTATTATTATTATCAACTCTAAATATAATTATAATTATTATTATTATTATTAACTATAATTATTACTATCATCAACTATAATTTTTATGATCATTATTATTATCAATATAAGAATTATTATCATTGTTATTACCTATAATTATTTCTATAATTATTATTATTATTATTAAGAACTATGATTATTATAATAGTTATTATTATTATTATTATTGTTTTTATTATTATGGTTAGATACACATTTTACTTTTCTTACTATGTAGGGGTCATGTTTCAATTACTTGTCATTTTTATTTGTTTTGTTCTTCATTTATCTTTATATTTGAACAATTTTTCAATTAAAAAAAATAGTTACTAAAATTAGTAAAAGAATAAAACTGAAAAAATAATTTTTTTATTATAAATAATTTTTTTTATTTTTTAAAATATAATAATTAAGAGGATAAAATTGATAAAACAAAAAAGGACACAAAAGATAATTATTTCTTTATATGTAGTTGTATTATTATTATTATTTTTATATTTATATTTATCACTACGCGATATTGTTATAGTGTTATTATTATTATTATTATTATTATTAGACACACATTTTACATTTATTTACTATGGGATCATATCTCAATTACTTGCATTTTTTATTTGTTTTGTTGTTCATTCTACCTTTATATATGTGTAATTATTTGAATTAAAAAGATAGTTACTAATATTAGTAAATTGAGAAAACTGAAAAATAAAATTATAATAGGTGGTGCTTGTATTAATTATCACTACGGGATATATTATTATAATAGTTATTATTATTATTATTATTATTATTATTATTATTATTATTATTATTATTATTATTATTATTATTATTATTATAATAGTTAGACACACATCTTAATTTTGTTTACCATTACTTGTCCTTTCTATTTATTTTGTTGTTGATGTATATCTTTAGATATAATTATAGATTATTATTGTTAACATCAGTCTTAGTATTAACATTGACATTAATATTCATAACATAAACATTATTATTATTATCATTAGTTTGTTATTATGGGTATCATTATTTTTTTTTATTATTGTTACTATTCATATTGGTATTATTATAAGTGTTTTTTTTAATAATAAAAAATATTATTATACTAAATATTTTGACAAATAGATTTTTAATCTTTTAAAATTTTTAAAATTTATAATTTATATTAATATTTTTAATGGTTAAATAAATATAATAACAACTATATTGTTATTTTAAAAATATTTGAAATAAAAAAATAAAAAAAAAATGCATACACGCATGTCACATACTATTATAATTATTTTGTAAAATTAATTAATTGCACCATATATTGTGATATCAATTATATTTATTAAATTCAAAACTAAAATTATTATCACATTACTTATATTTACTACTTCATTACATTAATAACAACATTTATAACAATATAACTTAATTTTCATGATATTTCATTACATAATATTTGTATTACTTTATTATTTTAATATAAAAATTAAAAAAGATACAACCAATGCATACGCACGGGTCAATCTACTAGTATCATATAACTTTTATACAAAATAATTAATTTAAGGCATAATTTATAACCTTAGAGGATCCAAATTCGGGATTCTGCATCTGGGTTACTTAATATATGAAGTTTAATTTTCGATTTTAATATGAAATCATAACTAGATGTATTGCTCAGAGAATGAACCAATCTTGTAGAAGGGGTGTTATATTTCTTGATCACACTAATGATGTGTTCGCTTTAAAGAGAGTATATTTGTGAAAAAAGAAATGAGAGCTGGAGTGGTGTTCGTTTGAAAGTATATGTGAAGATGGCATAGCAAGGATGGCAGGAAAGCATGGAATTTGTAATCACGGGCACTATGCGATGATTTGGTATGATTGGGTTGCGGTATTACAGATTTACCCTCTCACATGCCATTTACCACATCTCTGCTACAAACAGAGTCACGCTGCAAGCTGCAACCATGACAATCCCTACCACAGATTCGATCCCCATTTTTGAGGATTCGATCCCATTTGTGTTGGATCGGATATGCGTCAGTTGGATTCAGATTCGTTCCTTTGGCTGGATTGGATACGAGTGTGGTGGATCAGATATGGTGTATGGTGGATCGGATACAGGGTGTGGTGGATCGGATACATGTTTTTATTCGAGTCCTGTTTGCAGATCTGTTTCGCCATGGCTATTTTACTTACATTTATTGTGTTTAAAAAATTAAGAAATTAAATGTAGTCACACAACGATCAATTTACAATACTAATTAAACTAAGGGTAAAATGATAATTTCATTATTAATTCTACTAAAACATATTTTTTAATCTATCAAATCAATTAAATCTTTCACAAACTTTCACAAAAAATACCTCTAAATTTACTCACCATCACTTCTAAACCCCTTAAAAAAACAATACAAATTTCACTCTTAAATCAACTCAAACTCATACGCTCACTTTCTCTCAATTACTCTCCCCCAAGTGAACACAACATAAATGATTAAAATATGATTTAAAAAGTTTTCTTTTTTAATTTGTGTCCTTAAAAATGGTTAAGTATAGAGAATAAAACAAGAAAAAATAAAATTGAATTTATATTTGTTTTTTTAAATAAATTGTGAATAAACAAAATAAGTTAATTTCATATTATATAAAACAATAATACATGAAAGAATTATTTTTTAATTGAAGGTATGATCCATTCCAATTTTTTTTATAACAAAAATTATTACTGTTTTTATGCAATTTAATGTCTGTATATTTTTATATTATTTTTTGCTTGCTTTGAAGCAAACTTTATCTAGTTTTCTTATAACCTTTTTTGAAACATGTAACTAACGAATTCCTAATATCATATATTTATATGCGTACGTAATTTTAAATGATATACCTCACAATTATTAACATTTTACCTCACAATTATAAACATTTTACTACTCAAAATTTTCTCAATATTTAATATAATATATTTTTTAATTGTTATACTTTATTTATTTCATATTTTATATGATATGATAAAAAAGATTCTTTTACCTTTTTGTTTTTTCCATTTTATTCTTTGAATAATTATTTTTAAAACTGAAATAATACCTTATCAATTCTTTATTTTAAGTATTTTTTAAAAATTTAACTATTTTTTAATTTGATCTAAAACTCTTTTTTTAATTTAACAAATTTTCTGAATCAAAATAAATATTTATGATAAGAAATTACCTATAAAATAAATAAATATTATTTACAATAAATTTTAAAATTTTATTTTATTTTATAATAATAATAATTTTATTATTTTTTATTATAATATACTAGTAAATAACATCGTTTTGATATTACTTTAGTTATACAATTATACAATATGTAAAAGAAACCGATCACGTGATAAAAAGTAAAAGTACAAATTTTAAAGAAAGATGTGAAAAATTAGATCATAAATTTATAAAATAGTTTTAATTTTATAGTAATATAATATAATATAATTTCAAAAGTGATTTAAGAGGGAATATGAGGATCTTATCTTTATGGGAAAAAGTCTAATGTCATGTGGGACTTGAGAGAGAAAAAGGTTGAAAAAACAGGTGATAATGACAATGCATAAAATACAAAAAAGATAATTAATTGATTGTTTTAAATGTTTTATCTTTTCTTCTTGTCGTGAGATTCCTAATTCATTTATTGCAACATTTGGTTTAACACGTAATAATACACATGTCATTTTTTATTATTTCCGTAAAATTCTAATATATTTATTTCATGGCTTTAAATACATTTCTTCTATAAATAATTCAATAACTATTATACCTACGGATGAATATCGTTTAATAAAATTCAATTAGCCTCATCATTGATAAAACTACAAAATATTTTAAAATATATTTATTGGGATAAATATTCACATATTAAAAGTGATTATTACAATCTCTTAATACTAAATATTTACAAGATATTTGAGATATTTGTTATATACAATAAGGTGTATTATTATTATTATTATTATTATTATTATTATTATTATTATTATTATTATTATTATTATTAGGGTTAAATATGTTTTTATCAATTTTGAAATTAGTCTCTTTTTAAAATTTTGACACAGTTTCATCTTCCAACCTCAGAAATTCATGTATTTAGTCTTTTTAATCAAATTTTGTTAAATTTATTTGATGCTTCATATATGCTTCATTATAACATTTAAATTGTTTACCATGTTTAACACACTTTCGCTTTAATATTAGTTAAAAAATGTGTTTAACCCTTATTTATTATTATTATTATTATTATTATTATTATTATTAGGGTTAAATATGTTTTTGGTCCCTCAAGTTTCTGTGAATTTTGAAATTAGTCCTTCATCGAAACTTTATATCAATTTGGTCCTTCATCTTTAGAAATGTGTGGATTTAATCCTTCTTACCAAATTTTGTTAAGTTTATTTAACATTTTAAACGTATTTTATGATAATATTTGAGTTAACATAAAAGCAAAAATGTGTCAAACGGTATAAACAATTCAAATACTATGATGAAATGCTTTTGAAACGTCAGATAAACTTAACAAAATTTGATTAAAATGACTAAATTCACGCATTTTTCAAGATTAAGGACTAAATTGGTCAAAAATTTTGAAGATGGACTAATTCCAAATTTCACTGAAACTCGAGGGACCAAAAACATATTTAACCTTTATTATTATTGCTTATTTGAGGTAAGTCGTCTTTATATTATATTACATATTTTACACATCAATCCAAGATCTAAAAGACCCTATAAATACATCTAGTATTCCTAAGGAATACATATCCTCTCATACTCATTATCTCTTACTGACTTGAGTGTTGGAGAGTCTTTTGCAACAGAAAGATCTTTCCTCTATCTGGCAATAACAAATATAAATTATGAGATAACTAAAATAAATATGTTAGCATGGATAAAATTATATATATATATATATATATAATATTAATTATATAAAAAGAGAAAAAGAAAGAGATATAGAAAGTATAAGACGATAAAGAGAAATACGGATAAAATTTTAATTGAGTATAGAATAAACAGTTTAGGAATAAAATATAGATATTGATTTTTTTATTTAGTTAAAATTTTATTTCATTAAATTATAATTTTTTAAATTTAGAGGATAATAATAATTATAGTTGAAAAGTTCCTCTCAAGGATTTTATTTTATTTTTTCTTCTATTTGAGTTAACTAAGATTTAATATTTGAAAACTTAGAAAAAAAAAAAAAAAGATTTTCT
>Ga0209589_1009606_pt1 | contig 14522 bp, 5 predicted proteins | sample CowpeawhiteBW_FD_187525 | JGI IMG/M metagenome (GOLD analysis project Ga0209589, IMG submission 187525) | Root nodule microbial communities of legume samples collected from California USA - Cow pea white BW (SPAdes) (version 2) | ecosystem: Host-associated > Plants > Roots > Nodule | place: USA... | reverse complement strand
ATATATATATATATATATATATATATATATATATATATATATATATATATATATATATATATAAAAGGGTCAGTTTAAGAGTAAAGCTAGTAAAGTTACTCGCTTTATGTCTCTAATAAAAGAAGGTCTAAAAAAAATTTATTACCAATATTTTCCTATTAATTAATTAATTATAAAATCATTTTTAAGAAAAAAGCCTTAATTTTTTTTACTAATATATTTCTATTAAATTAATTATAAAATTATGTTTGAGATAAAAAAATGCCTCAAAATAATATTTTATTACTAATATAGCTCTATTACATTAATTATAAATTTATGTTTGAGAATAAAATTTAATTAAATTATTATTAGTTTATGTTAATTTTTATTGGTATTAAAAATAATAATTAATGAGTTGAAACCTTTATTTAGTAAATTATAATTTTGTTTATGAAGAAGATAATGATTTGCAATTTTTATTCTCTTATAATTCTATTTTCTTATTTTATCTTTGTATATCTTTGTCACTTCTCTTGCCTCTCCTTACTCTCTTCTCTTTTAAGATTCATTATTTTAGGGTCTTGGTAGATTACATTCCTTCAATCTCATTGTCCGTGTATATCAAATTTTCATCCTCATTTTTTGTTAGTATGTTTTTTCTTTCTATTTGTGTTGCTATAGTTTTTATTCTGTTTTGGATTTGTACTAAAGTTAGAAATGCATTTCTTTTGTTCAATTTAGTTTTTCGGTACTTTTCGATTTAGGAGTTTCAAGAGTTTTTTTGCATATATTTTGACGAGAAACTAACATTTTTCTATAAAAGTATTAATTAGATTAGGGGTTAGTCTTTTCGTAGATAATAGATTAATTTGAGCATAATTCAAAGTTGGGTTTTCTGTAGACAGATAATTCAAATTTAGGAAAAAAAAAGACTTACTATCGAGTTGAGAAGAACCTAAATTTATTGAAAAAACGTATTAGACGCAAAAAGAAACAACTTGATGAACATTGAGAGTAAAATTATAAAATTTCTTCAAGAATCGTTTAGAATTGATTTATTTTTTGTATATTGTAGATAAAGAAATTGCCACACTTTAGAGTAGATGTGAACAATTTAAAACATACGAAGATATTTTTTGTTTTTTATGTTATACTAAAAATTAAAGTCACTAGCTAGATTGTATATTTTTGCAAGAAAACTGCTTAAACTTTGAATAATCTTTAAAACATGATAATTTGTTGGATAATAATGGATTTAATTTATTTTCATAATTAAATATCTTAAGAAAAATTATAGGTTTGGAAAATGATAAACCAATTGATATTCTTAATTATATAAAAAAAATAGATTTTTTCCAAATGCCTATGTAACTTATAGAATAATGTTAACAATTTCAGTGTACACAATGTCTCAAAAAAGATTAAATGGATTAGCTTTATCATCTATTGAAAAAGAAATGTTAAATGAAATTAATTATGACAATTTAATAAATAATTTTTAATCAAAAAAAGCTCAAAAATAAATTTTAAATAAAAGCCTCCATTGTTACAGCAGGTTCGGAACTCATTGCTCTTCATTCTGACCGGTCGGATCTTTGATACGAGGTCTGAGTTGGGAGATATTAATTTCGCACTGCAGTAGTGATATTATAGGTTTTCCTCTTTTGTTCTTCTCTATTTTGAAAGCTTTATTGCTTTGTTATTTGGTTGGGTGTTGGCACTAATTTGTGCTATTGATTGAGACTCTTTTGTACTCTTGTTGATCATAGTGGAGCTATTTCTTTGGTGTTGACGACTCGTGGTTTTTACCCTTGATTTGAGGGGTTATCCACGTTAAAAATCTTGGTACCTTTATTTGTGTTTTTGGTGATTTATTATTGTTGCTCTTTGATTATTGCTCCTCATAGATTCTTGCAAGTTAGGGGAAATTATATCCGCTGCATTCTCTGGTATATTGTTTGTGTTGTTGATTTCCCCATCAGTTTATACCTAAGAAAATATCCAAAAAGCTTCAAGATTTTGTTTAGATTGGATTTCAGAGCTTTCACATTATGTGCAAACACCATTAAAAGGATAAACAGTCATCTCCATAACATAGTGCAGTGATGGGAAATTTGTGCACTAGAAATGAAAAAGGAGTTGCATATTTGGCATGAAGGCTTTGTCTTGAAGGGAAATGTGAGAAAACTATTTTGAGATAAGGAATATAATTCCATTGTGATTCAACAATATGAACAATAAAAGCAACTTTCATCATTTATCAGTAAACAAATAGATGAATATGAAGTTACACTCATATAACTCACAACAGCTTAATTGATAATTAATTTGAGTGTGTAAGCTTTATTATTTTTTAAGAAACGCGGTAGGAGATGGAAAGTGAGAGAAAAAATGAAAAAAAAAAATGAAAAGAATGAAAAACGAATTTGTTTTAATTGAGTAAAAACATAGAAATGATATAAAAATTTATAAGTATATGCGATTGATTGAAATAATATAGAAGACAGCTGCAGATTTTTTATTATCATAGGGTCAAGTGACATGAGTGCTATTTTAAAAATGCAAATCATAATGGGTGCATTCAAAATGCGATCATTAATTCCCATCAATTTACTTAAATGTGTATAGAGGCTTAAAATCACTCATACAATAATTATGTTAAAGACTTAATTTAATCATTCATTTTATATATATATATATATATATATATATATATATATATATATATATATATATATATATATATATATATATATATTTATTGTGTATATTTTGATTATATAGATTTTTGCAATAATATATAATATTGCGTATGGAACTACATAATTTATTTTGTATAATTCATACTCAATTGTAAATTACTTATTGTGAAATTTGGCTTAGTATAATCTTGTTGAAGACGTTCTTAAACAATTTGAATGAGTTAAACAAGATGATATGAGTATTAGATGATTAGTCTTGTATTGTCTTGCATGTACAATTTGCATGTATCATCTAATGGGTATTTTACCATCGGTCGTCCGAGGTTTTAACCAATACTCAAAGATGGGTGAAATGTCTAAAAGTCGACCTAAAATTTATAGACTCAAGAATTGGGCTTAAGTTTGTCTTATATTTAGTTTAAATTTTGTTAACATATTATTGTAAGGGAGATTTGATATTTTGGTAGTTAATTTTGTATTTGTGTATTTTGTTATTAGTTTTGTAACTGATTTACCTATAAATAAAATGTTAACTCTCAAGATCAAGGGATCAAACTATTTTTTTGGCCTAAATGCTATCTACATCACCTTAGGTCAAGAAAATTGTTTATATTTTTGTCTTCAATAAGATGCTTAATTTTTTACCGGAACAAATTAATGCCCACCTTGGGACTCAATAAAACGAGGTCCCAACCACACTCATTATGAAAAATTTACGACAATAAAAAATATGAGGAATAAAGTTAATGATCAAGACGACGATGGAAACATCAATCGTCTGAGTATGCAACGAATCTTATACATGAACTACGTTGGAAGAACTAGCAAGTATGTCAATAATCTAAGCATGCTCATGCTCTTTCCGATGCTAGAATCGTACAAGCTCCTTCACCAATCCCCATATAAGTCATGAATATAGGATTAAAATCACTTATATAATAATTATGTTAAAGACTTAATTTAATCATTCATTATATAGGTTGTATATATTAGATTATATAGTTGGAATAATTAATAATGTTGTGTATGCAACTATATAAGTTATTGTGAATTGTTCTTACATGGCTAAATATATCCTGCAAAGACTTCAATAAGTACTCCAAACGCTTTAAGCTTCCAACTTCACCAAATAGGGCTGTGTTTGCAGTACCCACTCCGACGCTCAATTCAGCCAAGTGCGTCAATGGGTAATAAATGTTGTAATTAATGAATAATGACCTCGAAAATTGTGCTATTTATACTATTATTTATGGGCTTTTTACCTGGATGAACCTGATATATGTGGCTAATTGCCTGAATTAGTCGTTTGTTAATCAATATGATCATACTTTAATCATGATCTTGGACTAGTTAACCTAGTCAGTACTTTCCATGTGTTAGTCTTGGTTGGCCGACATGTATTCGGTCAAGCCAATATCCAGTCAAACGGTTATGGTGTAGGATCAAATTGTGTGTGTTGGGTACACTTAAGTATAAGTGGTCAAGATGTATCTAGACATGTAAAGAATATTTCTTGGTTTGCCGATATGTAGCCGACCAAGGCTTCTCATCTTGTAGTCATACTAAGGGTTGAGTACATCTAGACAGGTGGCCTAGATGTACTCGGACCCATATGGTACAAGAATGATTCATACTTGATTGTAAATTATTTGTTGTGAAAATTTGCTTAGTATAAGCTTGTTGAAGAGGTTCTTAAACAATTGGCTTGAGTTAAACGACTCTATTATTACATGTAGTCGAGCTGACTCATGGGTGAAGTAGGTAAAACACTTGCTTTAGTCTTAAAAAAGAAAAAGGTCTCAAAATGTTTTTTTATTACTAATATTCCTCTACTAAATTAATTATAAAATTATGTTTTTGGAAAAAAGGCCTAAATTTATTTTTATACTAATATATTCTATTAAATTAATTACCAAAATTATGTTTAAAAAAAATCTCATTTTTTTAGCATTAATATACCTCTATTAAATTAATTGTAACTTTATGTTTGAGAATAAAATTTAATTAAATTATTATTAATGTTTTTTAATTTATATTGATATTAAAAATGATATTTAATGAGTTAATTTTGTTTTTCAATGAATAATTTTTTTTAGTTAAAAGAGAATGATTAATTACATTTATTCTCTTATAATCAATTTTGATTTCTAGTTTCTTCTTTTATCTGTGACTTCTCATCTACTGATCTCACTCATCATCTCTCCTTGATTTACTTTATCTAGAAAATTTTTCTTTTGAAGGTTTTGGCAGATTTTGATTAGTATCACTAACACAAAAAAGGTCTTTTACGTCCGACACTTTTTGGTTTTCTCGTCTAGTTTAGGCCAGACGTAGTAATAGTAGTTGTAAATTTACGTCTGACTATGCGTTAACACACATAAATTTACGTCTAGTACATAGTGTTAAACGTAAATTTTTACGCATGATTTTTTGGCAAATTTTCATGCTTTTGCATCACCGTCAACCCACCATGCGAAACGCAAAAACAACTGTAGCTGATTCACCGCCGGATCTGCACCAACCACCATAGGTCCTCTACGAAGTCACCATGCAACCACGGCGTAGTCGTCGGAGCAGATCACGCTTCATCACATAGATCAACCACCAGCCACAACGAGCACTTGCCGATGTCGATCCACTTCTTGCAACACTCCATCTTGCCAGAAACGAAGATGCCAACCATACCGCAGATCCATCTCCAAACAACCGCATAAAAAGCACACGAGAGGCACCGCACCAGGAGCAAACAACTTCTCCTCCGCCACTGCACTTCAACCAAACTGTTGTCATTACGTCTGCGAAAAATTGGGGGGTTTCAATGTAAATGGAGGTGCAAAAAAACGGAATCAAAAGAGAAACAAACCTCTCAATAATCAATCATGCGATGAAACAATGGTTTAGTCGCAAAACCACAAATTCGCTTTCTCGCGCAGTCGCGTCACTATGAGGAAGAAGATTAGGGATTTATGTTTTAACATTTACGTCTGACATGCTATAGTTAGACGTAAATTTACGTCTGGCTGGGATAAATCAGATGTAAATTTACATCTGATGGGACAAATCATATGTAAATTTACGCCTGACTCTAGCGCGTTAGACGTAAATTTATGTGTGACGTGAGCAATTAGACGTAAAAAATGAGATTTACGTCTGACCCTAGGATGCCAGACGTAAGCAATTGATAACTTATTTACAAGTTTGTCACTGGTCATTTTTTATGTATGATTCTAGTGGGTCAGACGTAAAATCGCAGACATAAAATGTCTATTTTGTTAGTGTATGTTTTTCTTTTAATTTGTATTGTTTTTCTTTTTATTATATTAGTTGAATTTGTATTAGGATTATAAATGTGGTTCTTTTGCCATTTTTTTTGTACTTTTCGATTTATATATTTCGGGAGTTTTTTTTTTTGTAATGTCTGAACAAAGATTAAACAGATTTGCCTTATTATTAATTGAAAAAAATGTTAAATGAAATTAATTATGAATATTTAACAGATATTTTGCCTAAAAAATCTTGAAAAATAAATTTTAAATAAAAGACTTCATTCTTAAGTCTGCTTTAGTTCTCTCAAACGCTTGAGTCACCCTTGCATTCAGCAGATAATATGAATAGTATGCGAAGTTTATATGACTAGTCTTGTATCGTCTAATGTTGCATATAAAATTTGCCTCTATCCTCTAATGGGTATTGTTTAGGGCCTACTCAGTTTTGTGTTAGAAGCACTATTTATGTCTTAGAGCACTGAACACGTGTTATTAAAGTATAAGCATATCCCATGTTATTCAATTATTACAAAATGTGTATACCTCATAATGTTTGTATTAGATTCACTTTTGACTTGTGACATCTGAGTTGTCTTAAGCAATAAGTTTGTTGTGAAAGAGAATCCTTTGTGGCTATATTATTTGATATAGTGAATTTTTTCTCATGGATATAGATTGAAGTTCGCTGATATTGTTGGGAATCCAAGTTTTGAACATTGGGTAGAAATGAGTCAAAAGTATTCCTAGCAAAGGTTTCAGGTAAGCATGTCCTGTTAAGAAGAATGACTTGGCTTAGACGAGTGCAAAGGTCTCATTGATATTGTATCTCCGTAGTGAACTTCCCTCTTCTAAAGACTTAACAAATATTTCGTCATGACCATATTAATTTCCGTTCGTGTTTACTTGTTCTTCTTGTTTCTCTTATTTAACTTTATTTATTCTAGCTCTTGCGGTGTGCTTTGTTTTCTTTATTGTGATAATTGATTTTGATTGAATTTGTGAACTATTCTACGACATTCACACGAGATCCATGTGAAGATCAATAAACAAGAAAAATTCGAATAGTTCATGTTAGAATAAAAAAACTCGAGAGAATGAATTAAAAATAATTTTTGCAAAACTGGTGATTAATTTTAACTAAATCGAATGAATAATGTTTGTAAAACTAGCACACTCACACTACAAGAGCAATTTCATCATTCTAACCTAGCACACTCACACTACAAGAATGAAATAACACACTCACACTACAAGAATGAAATAAGATCATCTAAAACAAAAATTAAGCACAATATGAATTAAAAAAAGAGATAAGAAAAGTAATAATGTATATAAACTCTTAAATCAAAGAATTTGAATCAATAATATAATATAAAAGTTTCAAGAAGTGTTTTTTTCTTTTTTATTATCTGAAGCAACCATCTCTCTAATTTACAAAAGTATTTTTCAACCAATTAAAAAGATTACGTTTAATTTCATTAAGTGGGATAGAGAGTATTATGTTTGATTTATATATGTAAGTTTTAGTTGATTAAAACTATTTTAATCTATACAAAACGAATCAATAATAAAAATCTCAAAGTTTTTATGCTAAAACAAAATTTTAATATGTTCAAATCACCAAAATCTACATTTTTTGTGATTTTAATCCATTAGATTGTAATTTTTTTTTCATTTATTAAATCAGAACTACATACAAATATTAATATTTAAGTGATTTTAATTAATTAAAATTTTGTTTTAATAAATTTAAACAAAGACAATTTCAAGTATTTGAGTTAGGAGATATAAGATAGTGGTAAGTTAAAAGATTTGGAAGATATGAAATTGGTTTGGAAGATTTGGAAGGAAATGTAGGAGAGGTTGTGGGTTCAATACTCCCCCTTCACTCTTGGTATGAAGGGTATAATGATAACTAAAACATTGTTGATAAAAAAGAAAACAAGTATTTGAATTACTTCTAATACATTAAAATGTTCTTTCTTACAAAAATTAAAACAATTCTGAACACTCTCAATTAATTTTTTTAAGTTGATCAAATTGAAACCAAAGATCAAAGAGTTACTTTCAACATGTTCTATGTGAGCAACTCAACAATCAAACACTTTAATCAAAATGTTTCTTCTATTGAATCTTCAATCTGTGGTTGAAAACATTAAATACTTCATCTTTATACTTGCTTTAAGCTTTTATTTTATTATATGTGAGCCACACTAGGTTTCTATTCAAATGTTCGTAATTAAGAGAAGAAACAACGTTGTATGACCCATGTGTAGTGTTACTTTTCATGCACATTCTTCTCAATCCATCAAAATAATTGAGAAATGCATACTTTTACAATTATAATATAATTTTGCAACTATCTCTCGAATTACATGATGAAAACTTATATAGGGTCAAAAAGAATCCATTTTTAGTTCCATGGTTGATTATTACCCAAAATTTCATGGGAGGTAAAAGAAATATAACAAGATTAAATTAAAAAATGAATAATCTTTGAAAAATAAAAGTATCTCCATAAAGGATGATTGTAGTGTATCATAGGGTCATTTGGGATGAATTGATGACTCCAAAGACTCATTTTGTCTCGTTTTATTCATTAATTGAAGAAGTAAAGAAGGGTACTTTTGTTATGCCCAAAGAATTTGGGAAAAGTATAACAATACCAATGAAACAAAGTGTTGAACTTTCTTACAATAGTAGAAAAACAACCCAAAAAGACTAACCAATCTATATTTTTCAGCAGAGGTGGGTGATCAGAGTCACATGATTCTTATTTAGTTGTATAATAATAATAATAATAAACACACAACATCATCAACAACTACACAATCTCAAAGTAGACAACCTTTCGGGGAGATTAAAAACCACACTCTACATTTTCTAACTACCAATGGAAAACTTGGAAACATTCTCAAAGCCTTCGTGTTTCCACATTTTAACTTCATTTTTTGCTCTTTTCACAATTGCACAAAGTGTATATATATATATATATATATATATATATATATATATATATATATATATATATATATATGTTTAAAAGAGAAAATTAGAGAATAACTGAATTCCTCCAAGATTTTTGTCCTTACTATTGGTGATATCACACCCACGCGATCTCCCCACAAAATATTCTCGCTTCAAACAACCACTTATCACATCCTAAATATTCCAAAAATATTACAAACTGTTGTCTCTACTAGAATAATAATAAAAAAAAAAATTCCACATATGAAACTTAACATTATTAAATTTTCTCTGCCGCAGATGTTCGGTTTACACCACCGCATAAATTCATTCTGCTATGTTTGATTGACTAAATTCTATTTTCTTAAAACAATCACTACTAGAAAATTATTTTTCACAATCAAATGACAAAAAAATATTAGTAAATGATCGATATAAATATTAATTTATAAAATAAAAAATTATTAATTATTAAAATAGTCACTATTATGAATAAAACATTATAATTAATTTTTAAATTGGTTTCTAAAATTTAATTAGTAAGGTTTTGGTTACAAAGGAGTAAGTTTATAAATTGGTCGCTAAAGATTAACTACTAAGATTTTAGCTACTAAAAAAATTAATTTCTAATTTTGTCTCTAATTAATTAGTGACCAATTATAATTTTTTATTAATAAATAGTGAATACTTTAGTAAATAATAATTTTTTTATTTTATAATTTGATATCTAAATTGGTCACTATAATGATTTTGTCATTAAAATTGATTATTATTTAAGAATTTTGTTTACAATTTTTAAACACGAACTAAATTAACGAATCAACTAGTTTAATATAGGGTGAAATATATTTTTCATCTTTAACCTATATTTTGAAATATTATGTTTGGTTCCTAAACTAAATCACATACTTATTGTGTTCCTATACTCTATGAAAGACCGAGTAAATTTGATGTTTTGTAACCCTTAAAAAATCACCAACATGTTAAGAAACTCACTTGTCTAGCAAGCATTAACATTTTAACTGAAAAATTCTTTAGGGTTGGAATTTATAGGGCCCATGGTCATAAAGAGGCTTGCCATTACAGAACCAACATGAATTGGGCCAATTCAGAATCCCCAAAACCTAGTCAACAAAGTCGGTGAAGTTCTTTGAGATGAAATAGTACTTGCAAGATCTCATTTCCTTCGGGTGTGGACCACATCGACATTTCCGACCTCAAAAGTCAGCAACTTCGGCCACACTTTGTTTTCAATTGGCAAAACAACATTCACACGGTTTGGCAGCCTAGTAAGACTTGGACTGCAACCACATCGTGTTGCATTTCTAATTAATTACTAAATACAAAATTCCTTCCTCAGACCTCAGTCAATTCTTTTTCATCCAATATTTGTCTTTTATGTACCCTTTCCTACACCTGTCTCCATCATCCACCTTCCTAATCTACCCATTCTATCAACTATTAACCCTAAAGCTGTAAAAACATACCTTTATTCACATTCACACTACGATTCTAAAGGTAAATTGCTTTCCAATATTGCAAAACCTTCTTTCTATCTACATCTACCACTAAAATCATATTTCCTTTTACTTGCATATGAAAAGATTGAAGTAAATTAATAGGGTAAAATTCTAATTTTGATTTTATGAAAGAATATATAGCACCGACCAAGTGCATCTCCGAATCTGAGGTTTTGTTCAATTCACTTTAGGAATGTAAAGGTAAATTATTGAACTCGTTTTCTGTTATGGTGAAGTACTGGTGTGCCGACTTTAAAGACTTGGAAGTTACCTTTTTTATTCCCAATGAAACTTCACCCCACGTTCCAACTCTTCCAACATACTATATCATTCTCTTTCTCTAGTCAACTATAACACTGCTCATTCTCTTTTCACACTGCATTTTTTCTGCATTCTTCTGTATCAGTGTGCAAACTTCACCCTCCATGGCCAAGGCAGAAAAACCAAAATCTGGGTGTTTCCCTGGCTTACTACGCGTGCTTCTATGTGCCGGAAATGCAACTAGTCCTCCGGTGCATCCCTCTGATCATTTCACAGAATCAGATGAATCAGAAAAAGCACATTCCACCAAAGAAACTTTGGTGGTGAATGATGGTTCAACTCCTGGAGTGGTGGCAAGGTTAATGGGGTTGGATTCACTTCCAAACTCCAAATGGGCATTGAAAGGAGCCACCCCGGATTCTGTTCCTAGAAGCAGGTCAGTGAACTTTGTGGATTACTTGCTTGAGTTTGATGCAAGCCATGGTATTCATAGGAGAGTGAAAACCTCGTCATCGTTCAGAGAGGTTCCTGGTTTGGTTCAGAATAACCAAAAGGGTAATAACAATAACCTCTTTGTGTTTTGCATGGATGGTGACAAAGACGAAGAGGTGAGGAAATTGGAAACGGGTTTGGGAGAGGTGAGGAAGGGGAAGAGGCCGGGGAGTAAGAACAAGGAGAGTGTGGGTGTGAAGAAAGAGAGGAATGTAGGGAAGAACAGGAAAATTTCTAAGCTGAAGAATGAGCCTAGGAGAGACCCTTCTTCTAAGCATGGTTCAAAGGGTCGAAATCTTGAAGGTAAAGATTTGTCTTCTGTTTCCTCAGGTTCCTCTAAGTGTAGTTCTTGTAGTGCTAGACAAAATGGTGGTGGTTCAAGATCAAGGTCAAACACTTATTTGCCAAAGAAGCAGAAGAAGGAGCTTGTGGAAACAAAAGACAAGAGGAACATCAGAAACCAGAAGTTACTGTTGAAGGTTGAAAGTGAATGCAGCTTGGAAAATCTCAGTCCAGTTTCAGTTGCAGATAGCAATGACTACTATCCTTTCCTTTATGAAACAGATTTTCTAGGTTTGTTTTCTCTACTCAATCCCTTTTTTTCATTGTTTTTACTTTGGTAATGGTTGGAATAACATTGAATTTTGTTGCAATGCCTCATGTGAAAAAAGGGATCCAAAATGCACAATGAGTTGTTTGGTCTGACCAAACAGTTTATATTACTAATTTCTTGTTTTTATAGACAATGATAGAACATCATCTTGCTTTCTACTTTAAAAAACAACAAATTTTACATGTAATCTTACACGAGTTTTTGGTACTATTTTGCTGTCAAAGTTAGAGTTTTACATTGTAAATGTGCATGTTTTCTCGTAATTTTTGTTAACTGAATTGGTGAACTGAAGTTTTACTTAATGAAAGAAAAAACACTAAAATCATCTGCATAACTGCATTTATGTAATGTTTGTAGAAAAAGCATATAACATGTTCGTCGGATGAAGCATAACTCTTGCTAATTCTTACTTTGGTTCTTCAAACATCATAATTTAATTGTGATTTGATTCCCTTAACCTCAATTACAAGATAATTAAGACACTCTACAACCGTGTTGTTGAGAATTACAAGTACTTTAAGATTAAATAGTGGTATATGACACATGCTCTTGTAGTTTGAAAGCATTTTTACTTTACCTTACTATATATGATTTTTGTTGCAGATGGTACAAGCACCATAGCTTCAAAGTCAAAAAGGGTATCTCCATCACTGTTGTCCTTGGATGGTGATATTGAAGACAGTGCAAGTACTAATGAAGATTATACCTTCATAGATGTCAACAAAGAAACAGAGTATCTCTCAGAAATGATGTTGCAGCTTCGTACTTTGACAGAACACGATGTAAAAGAGTCAGATTGTACCTTAAAACATATACGTGAGAGTGAAAGCTTTAGGGATATTTGTTTAGTGTTTGAGCATAAAATTTTCGACCATTTATTATACGAGGTCGTCAATGAAGTCTCTGAACTTTGTTGTTGATTTTTTATCTTCATTTTGGTGTGTAAAGTATCAATAGACCTAGGATATTTTGTGATGATTTTGCAAATGAACGAACTATTGTGTTTTCTACATGATGAATAATATAACTAACTTCAAGTTGTTTTCCTCAACTTTTGACCTAAAAGAAAGGAATTAATACCATTAATGTTGTTAGTTTTTGTTCCTTCTGTTACGTCTGGTCTTTATCAATGATATAGGGTATTATCATTATTAGTAAATAATTATTATTATTATTAGTACTACTAGTCCATTATTACTGACCTTTTTATCACTAGCACAAATACTATCACTGTTTTGAAAATATTAATCATTGATATTATTATTGTTTATTTGTCATGACTTTAATGTTATTATGATTATGATTAGAATAATTATTTACTGTTTTTAAAATTATAATTAATTTTTTCATCATGATTATTGCAACTATCATAATTGTTGTAAATGTAATGAACGTATGCGTGTCATTTTTAAATTTAATAATTAGTAATTATTATTTATAGATTTATTGCATATTAATTAATTGTTTAGAAATTGAAAAACAAAAGTGAAGTCAATTTAATTCAATTAAATTAATTTGAATACATTATATATATATATATATATATATATATATATATATATATATATATATATATATATATATATATATATATATATATATATATATATATTCTCTCGCTATAGCTTTCGCTGTAAGTACACATACACTCCATGTATATGGAAAAACTATCCATAAGTTTCTTCTTGCAGCCGTATATAAGAAATTTCTCATTTTATTTTTTTGGATTACATAATTTAAAAACTAAATAGTTATCGGATTGTATATTTTGAAAGTTATTTTTTCAAAAATTACTTTTGAATTATGTAATCTGACTTTTTAAGGAAAAAATTATTTTTAAATTTAATTTATAAATTACACAATTCAAAAAACTTTTCAATTTGCATAATTTAAAAATCAATTTTTATTTCGAGACTGAGCAATTCCAAAAATGTAAAACAGGATCTTTTCTATATGGGCTGCAGAAAAAAACTTGAGGTCCGTAAAAAATTTCGAAAACCAATCTCACTCTAGGCCCAACGATTTCTGCTCCTTCTATCTTTATTAAATAAAATATAATAAATAATTTATTGTGGGAAAAATAATTAACTGTCATATAATTTTCAAAAAAGTATGTCATTATGCCAGTGTTCTAAAGCCATTAATCAACAATACGCACAAAAAATATAACGTAATGGGCTTTTTTATTTTATTTGTCTAAGGGAAAATTTGGAAACATTATTAAGTTATGACGTCTAATCTCACGGACTGCGTGAGAGTACCAAACAAATTTAAGAATGAAATTTTTTATTTAAAATTTATTTTTTTGAGTTTATTTTATATAAATTTTTTTATTAAATTATTAAAATTAATTTCATTTAATATTTCTATTTCAATAGATAATAAAATTAATTTGTTTAATCTTTTCACATATTTTTAATTGTTATCATGAGTTTGAAAATCAGACTTATTCTCGTCACTACCTATTTTTCATCTTTATTCTTACTTTTACCTATATTTATATTGTTATTATCTTGTCTATTGAAAGACTCACTTGTCTTTTCTAATTCATTTTTCTTATATATTTTTATAACTTTATTTATAACTCTTTTTTGCCATAACTTTTTTTTTTCTTCTAGATTTTTGAATAGTGTGATTCAAATTTTCTAATTGATATATATATATATATATATATATATATATATATATATGTGTGTGTGTGTGTGTGTGTGTGTGTGTG
>Ga0209589_1009602_pt1 | contig 14526 bp, 6 predicted proteins | sample CowpeawhiteBW_FD_187525 | JGI IMG/M metagenome (GOLD analysis project Ga0209589, IMG submission 187525) | Root nodule microbial communities of legume samples collected from California USA - Cow pea white BW (SPAdes) (version 2) | ecosystem: Host-associated > Plants > Roots > Nodule | place: USA... | reverse complement strand
TTCTTCAATGGCTTCCCAAAGATCCAAAGCCTCTAGGTAAGCCCCCATTTTTATCGCCCAGGCATCGTAGTTCTCTCCGTCAAAGACCGGAGGTGCTACTTGGGAGAAATTTGATTCAGCGTCCATTGTTTCACAGGCCCGTAAGAAAACAGCTCTGGATACCAGATTGTTGGAGTTGAAAGGGAAATAATTTAATCGGGAGAAGGAAAAACAGAACCAGGTAAAGTGTGCAGTATTATGAGATTGATGTGAAAAATGGCTTATTTTATTCAATGCAGTAGTACATTTATAATAAATAAAATAAAACTGACAGTAACCACATAACCATGATTTCAGTGAATAACAAACATACTTGCACCTAAAGTTTAGGAAGACCTATTGACTAATTAAAAAAATTAAACAACCATCTGCAGTTAAAAAAGCAGATATTTAACAGAGTTGTTCTTAGATTTTCCTTCTTTCCTTTTTTCTTTTTGTTTCTCGACTTTTACTCATGGTCCTGTTCTTTACCCATAAAAGAAAGGAATATATAATTATTAAAACTAATGATTGTCAAAAAAACGTGACGTTGGTTTTCTTCTCATTGATTCAGAGAAATGGTGGCACATTGAAATGGTGATAGTTTTAAAGATGATGAAGTATATCTGAGTCTAAAATGTGGAAAGTGATGAATCACACTTGACTATGTTTTTTGACCTACACAAGGCTATAATGCTTGGTCACCAAAGCAACCACCTTTCAAATAATTAACAACAAAGGATTATGGTTTTTCCACTCATCAATTAATTAATAATATTTCTCATCACACACCGTAAACAATAACTAACCGTTTAGTCAACACTTGATTAAGATGATTTCAAAGCTTTGTCATTTTTTTCTTGAAAGAGTGATGAAATATCAAAAAAATGTTATATGTGCTTTCTTACCCGTCTCCATCTATAAGTTGATTGATATATGTGAGGGTTTGTGTTTTATATATTTTATTTTGAGGTTTCCTACTATGAAAATTTATAACAGTAAAATATTATTATTTTCAGAAATATGAAACTGAAAAAATATGTTTCCCTTTTATTTAATTTATATAAAAAAATAAGTAAACAAGGTTTTCGGGACATTGATTGTAGTCATGTTTTCTATTAAATATCCCATCGTGCAATGGAGGTGGAAAACTAACTTTCTTTTATTTAAAATAAAAAAAATGTCCTAAAAAAAGACCATGCTATTTTTTTTGAATCATTTATGTTGTAAAAAATACCTGATATTTTATTTTTTAAATATTTTATAATATTAATCATAATTTTGGTGCATGGAAGAAGAAACTTGACTAAAAATTAATTAGTTTCTTAAAATTGAACTCATAATATATGAGACTAATTTATAAGTAACATAGAATAATAAGAGAAATTTTTTTTTTTCATTAGGTTGAAGATTTCACTAATACAAATGTCAACTTTTTACATTAGTTATTTTTATATTTTTACATCAATCTTATGTTGAATATTATTGTAGGACACATAAATTGACTTTACATAAAGAACACGTCGTAAGTTTAGTGTCAGGTTTTACACTGACACTTGGATTCCTAACAATCTTCTTCTCAAGGGTGAGTCCCTTCAACCATATTGGTACACTCCCCCTCCAGCGGAAGCATTTCTAACCACGAGTGGGGAGAACAACACTAATGAGATTTGAGCCTAACCACATAAGACACTGACACCACTCTCAACCCAAAACCTTAAGGCAATGAGTTTATGGGTCTTTATTTTTATATAGTGCTCCACTTTCTCATTTCTAGCCAATGTGGGACTTAGAATCACACTTGGATTCCTAACAAAAGGTCCAACGTAAATGCATCAATTTATGTTGGACACTACCAAGGTCTTACATGAAAAAAGTCTGTCACCACTTTGAGCTTGCTTTGGTTTAATGTATTGCATATCAAATGAAGGATTTTAATAGTTGGAGGAGTATCAGTAAACAATCAAATTTAGGGCCAAGGTTAGACCACTTAGAAAAAAATACTGAGTTGCACGGGTTCAAAGATACTCAATACCCTTAAATACTTTTGAATTTGTTCAACTCAATCTTCTTTTTAAGTGTCCAACCTTTGTCTAAAGTATGATTTTTCTGTTTACTAACTCTTCTTCAACTTTATAAAAAAATCCTTCATTTGATATATAACCTCTCAAATTGAAGCAAGTTCAAAAATACTCATTTTTTTTTAGTTTCTTTTATTGGTGGTAGAAATGAACTAAGGTAAGAACTGAAGTTGAATTTTGATTTTAAATGTCATGAAGTCAAAAGTATATAAACTCTTTTATCACAACATATTTTTTTTACAATAACAAACACGACAAACAAAATAATAAGACATTGATGCAAGTTATGATTGAGTTTGCCAATAAATAGTCACGACAACAAATGAAAATACAAAATTTAGCAAATAAACTTCAACAATGAAGCAAAACCAACACCAACGCAAAAGTGAGTCATAAGCCAACATCATTTCATTACTGGAAAACAAACCATAACTTGCAATAGCTTTTTTAACGTGTTTTTGCATGTTTTTGCACAATAAAAAAGGAGGAGAAAACCCCTATATATGATATATATGTTGAATTTTTTATTATTTGACATAAAATTAAGTCTAACTTAAATGATTCGTTTTACCTTAGATAATAAAAAATTTGACGTAAATCGCTTCAATTTATTTATAAAAATATTACTGCATTGTTATATGATTAATTTTGTATTAGTGTTTGAAAGTAAAACAAAGTTTGGTGGATAAGAAAATTTTGTTACTTATAATTATTATTCATGAAAACCAGATTTCTTGGTAATCTCTATTCTTAAGAATAAAATAAAGTTCATTTGGTTGGTGAAAAATATTTATATAAAATATTTTTAAAAGATAAAATTACTGTGATAAAGTCCATGTCATAGTTTTAATTTAGTTACTTAAACCATCCACATTCCTTCTACATTCTATTAAGCCACTACCTTGCGAATAATGTTGCATAACCATAGCGTCATTCACCTACGCCGACACCACTTTGTGTTTCTTGTTTTCTTTTCATTTCTCTTCTTTCAACTTCAATCAACTACATTTCAAATCCACTTATTCGCATTTCCTACATATATACACAAAAATTAATTCTTCAGAGTCAACAACGAAGTTATGCTACACACGTCGAATATTAATTAAAATTAAAACATACAATTTTTTTAACACGGCAATCGCAAACAAATCTATATTTTTATTATAAACATAAAGAAAATCTACCTTATTATGCTACCAACAAGAACATATTTTCAGTTAGGATTAGTGCATGAACCACGGTTTTACTTATAGAAGGGCATTTCGTGGATATTTTTACATTTTTTTTTCTTGTGAAAGAATAAAAATAAGCAATTTATATAAAATAGTTATGCATTCACTTCGACTCAAAATTCTAAAACGATGTATTTGTAAGTTTATTTTCATGTATAAATCAAAATTTCCATTTACTTAATGTGAGTTTGAATTCACGTTGCATTTCTATAAATTGTGGTAAATGACAATCTCACCAAACCCTTAATCTTGGCTTAAAATCTAACGGCGACACTAATAGCTCCGGTGTTCGGTCGTGTGGGTCCATCGCATTTCCTCACATGCTTTCTTTTGTTTAGCTGTTTTCCTATGAATTTCATATCCGTAAGTAATATTTAGATACGACTTTGGTAGAAATAATTATTTAAGTTAGTGTTTAAGTTCTACAAAAAGAAAAATTCACAAAAATTAATGTTTCAAGACTCTTGTAAAGTAATATCAAATTTGTATATTAGTTAAATTTGTGTCACATGTAGTCGAAAAGATCCCAGTTGGTTTTTGTATTTGTCCTAATTAGACTGTTATAGTTATGAAAATGATTTTTATTTACGCCTTTTCTATCACTTAGTTTTTTGCTTCGTTGTTGTTTTGTTTTTCTCTCTCTGGATCTTAATGTTGTTTATTTTTAATTTTGACTTTAAGTCTCTACCATTGTTAAACTGTTCAGCATTATGTAATTTTTTTTCTATTTGCACACGGAAACGGAATTAATATTATTTTATGAAAAATTTCAAAACAATATAGAGGAGATCCAAAATTATTTTTTCTATTACATATAGTTTGTCACAATTATTCTCTCAGATATAAAATATTTTACTTATACAACTTCATTATTTGATTATTTTATGTAACTATTATTTTACTTCTATGTACACGGATAAGGAAAGTGATTAATATTATTAAAAGGAAATTCGCAATTTTGTCTTCCGCGAAAAATATGAAAAAAATACAAATGACAACTAGGAATTCAAATATTATTTATTATATTATTAAAGGATTTCATTATGACAATAATGTAGGATCAATAATTAAAGAAAATACATTCCAACTATAAAGTGATATTCATATTTAATTTTTTTTTCCAATAAATATATAATAAAAATTATTTAAAAGTATATATTTATTATAAAAAATGAAAGTATTAAATAAATTTAACTACGTGGAAGAGAATAATTATGCTTACCAACGATGACGGTGGGATCTACCTGTAACGTACTGTGCTACCGACACTGACACGTTTTCCGTGGAGGTTGGTAAGTGACCGGTGTTTCCCGGTTATAGACGCGCTCTCGCTGTAGCAAATCACAATCTCACCGACCCCTTTGATTTGGGTCTCAAATCTAACGGCTCCACAGCCGGTTCCGGTATCCAGTCATACGAAGGAGGCAGTGATCATTATAAATAGCGAGACAAGGTTCTTTCGCTTACCCTCACAACACTAAACCAGTCACTTGCTGTTTGGTTCTGCACTGTCTGGTGTGACTCTGGTTTACTTCCCCTCACTGAATTTCTTTGTTCAAATTCCATTCTTTCATTCTTTGGAGGTTCGTTCATTACGCTTCTCTTCTATTCTCGTACCGTTTTTCTTTCTATAAACCTTCCTTTCCTCACTATCTATAATTTATATGTGTTCCATTTCCACAACTGCAAAATGTTTTTCCCAAATTGAATTTCCTCCTGTCTTGTCCTTAACTAGACCCTTACGATTATGGATCTGAATTTTATTTATGTTCATTTTCTTTTCTTCCATGCTTTTCACTGTTGTCCTTTGATTATGTGAAATGGGATGCTATTTCTATTGAGTTTTGGTCTTTTGTTGTATAGATCTGATGCTCCCACGAGAATACTCTGTTCTAACTTATTCTTTTTCTGTCTGGATCTAGTTTTTGTGCCTCATGCGATATTGCTCATTGAGTCTTTTCTTTCTTGAACCCTTTAGCGTTGTCTTCATTTAAAATTACTTCGATGAGGGCTAATTTTTCTTCTTTCAGAAATCCAAGATTCCTTCCAAGATGGTGCCCGGGAATATTTGTATATACTTTCTTATCGTTTTATCTGCAATTATTTTGTTAGCGCCAGAAGTTTTTTTCTAAAAGTAGATCAAGATGAAGCTATTTAGTTCAACTTGGCATAAACTTTCGAGATTTTCTATCAATTTGCTGTAGGGATGTATGCTTTAATTTACTTTCTTTGGAATATATGATCTCGAATCTCAGCTTCCATCATAGCACCAACAGAAGTTTTTATTTATTTTTTGCTTAAGCATATGTACATTGTAAAACTAAACGTTGTGTTTTCTCCAGCTTAATAAATGGCAACCGAAACCTTTCTCTTCACATCTGAGTCTGTGAACGAGGGTCACCCCGACAAGCTGTGCGACCAGATCTCTGATGCAGTGCTCGACGCGTGCCTTGCACAGGACCCTGACAGCAAGGTTGCCTGTGAAACATGCACCAAGACAAACATGGTGATGGTCTTTGGGGAGATCACAACCAAGGCCGAAGTAGACTACGAGAAGATTGTCCGTGACACATGCCGCAGCATTGGATTCATCTCTGATGATGTTGGTCTTGATGCTGACAAATGCAAGGTGTTGGTCAACATCGAGCAGCAGAGCCCTGATATCGCCCAGGGTGTGCACGGCCACTTCACCAAGCGGCCGGAGGAGGTTGGTGCCGGTGACCAGGGTCACATGTTTGGCTATGCAACTGATGAAACCCCTGAATACATGCCGCTCAGCCATGTCCTTGCTACCAAACTCGGTGCTCGCCTAACCGAGGTTAGGAAGAATGGTACCTGCGGTTGGTTGAGGCCAGATGGTAAAACACAAGTGACTGTTGAGTACTACAATGACAACGGTGCCATGGTTCCAGTCCGTGTTCACACCGTTCTAATTTCCACCCAACACGATGAAACTGTGAGCAATGACCAAATTGCTGCTGACCTTAAAGAGCATGTTATCAAGCCTGTCATTCCGGAGAAGTACCTTGATGAGAAGACCATCTTCCACCTTAACCCTTCGGGCCGGTTTGTGATTGGTGGCCCCCATGGTGATGCTGGTCTCACTGGAAGAAAGATCATCATTGATACCTACGGTGGCTGGGGTGCTCATGGTGGTGGTGCCTTTTCGGGCAAGGACCCCACCAAGGTTGACCGCAGTGGTGCCTATATTGTGAGGCAGGCTGCAAAGAGTGTTGTGGCAAATGGACTTGCGAGAAGGTGCATTGTCCAAGTTTCTTATGCCATCGGTGTCCCTGAGCCATTGTCAGTCTTTGTTGATACCTACGGAACCGGAAAGATTCCCGACAAGGAGATTCTTCAGATTGTGAAGGAGAATTTCGACTTCAGACCTGGAATGATCACCATTAACTTGGACCTGAAGAGGGGTGGCCACAGGTTCTTGAAGACAGCTGCTTATGGACACTTCGGAAGGGATGACCCTGACTTCACATGGGAAGTTGTGAAGCCACTCAAGTCAGAGAAGCCTCAGGCCTAGGCGTGTGCTGAAGAACTTAATCCCTCCCTTCAATAGATGTGTTGCTAAGTGTTGATGAATAATTTGCGTGTTTCGTTAGTACTAGGTCTAAAGCTATTTCCTTATAGTTTAAAAACTGTTCTTTTTTACTTACAATTTATTTTTTTGTTAATTAATATTACTGTTTTGATGCAATTAAATTCTATGTTAATTTTGTAGCTATTGAATGTAATCTGAAAGGGTGAAAAAAGCCCTCTGCAACGCATTTTATATTTCACAAAATTGAAAATTCCCTCCCTGAAGACGTCTCTCTATAGTTCGTTCTGATTTGTCTCTCTTTCTCTCTCAGATCTCTCTGCATTTCTTCTCTAATTAGATACAGGGTATAATGCTTTAATGTATGTTTTGGTTTTGATTTGTCGGATTTGATTATGGAATTTGACAATGTTGTTCTGAAATTGTGTAATCAGGGAAGGTAGTTTCTATGATGTCCGTTTGGAAGTGAATAATCTGGCAAGCAAATTTAAACAAAACTGAAATATATTGTTTCCATAACTTTTTTTTATCCACACAATTAAGAACCCGGTCTTGTCCGTATGCATTAAATGCATTTTCAACCGAAATACGTTATTAGTAGTAAAAGATTTTGTAGTCTCTTTCTTAAAACGCAATTACTTCGCCATAAGAAAATGGCGACAAGTTGTGTCTCGGGTGGTGGATAGCATGTTGCACACGTTACCACATTTATAGTTTATGGTTTTCAGATCCATCCAGAATATCAGATCTGACCTTTGCGTTGAAACATGGAAACAGAGGGAACTCTCTATCTCAGTCCACAGATTGTAAAGTTCAATCTTGAGTTGTTCTTGGATTTTCCTTTTCTTTTTCTTTTTGCTTCTCAACTTTTACTCATGGTTCTGTTCTTTACCCATGAAAGAAAATAATATAAAATGAATATTAAAATTAATGATTTTATTCATCCATGATTGTGGGAAGTGATGAACCACACTTGACTATTTTTGAACTACACTAGACTAATGGGTTGGGAAGTTCATTGGTGTTGGTTGGTCACCAAACCAACCACCTTTCAAATAATTAACAACAACATAGGATTGTGGTTTTTCCACTTGCATAAATGTGTCCATTAATTAATAATATCTCTCATCACCCACCCACTTTTCATTCATAGCTTTCTACTTTGACAAAAACCATTGTTATCATATATTCATTTTCTCCATATTAGAGATCGTCTTCCAAATTCATACTCTTCACCAGACAATTTTAACTTTTTTTGTTATGTACAATTAACATTTTAAACCATTAATTACGTTACCATCACTAACTGTACTTCAAAATAACTCACAATTAAATATATGTCACATTAAGTAATAACGAGATTATTATAAAATTTTAAAATAATCAAATTAACTTATTTTTCAAAAGTATCAAGTTCAACTATTTGTAGTACTTAGATCTGTTGAGATTAACTGAAAGTTTAGTCAAACCCTTCACATTGATTAAGTTAATTATGAGTCTGCCAAATTTTCTTGTTCTTGAAAATGCGATTAAATGGTATACTGTATGTCATAAAATGGTGTGTTTTCTTTCTCTTTTTTTTTTTTTTTTTATAAAACTAACTGATACATATTTAACCCTTAAACAAATTGCTTCGATTAGTTTTTAGTCAAAAGTTAGCTAAAGTAATCAATAAATTATAAGATAGCATATTATTTATATTAAATCATTTAATGTGGTAAAAATTAAAGATTTTAGTAAGAAAATGTATTGTATTTTATTTTTGTGAAGTAATGTTACTTACTGATACTAACCAATATTTTAAGCAATATTTTAGTCATTCCTAATATTAATCATAATTTGTGTGTAGGAAATGAGTTAATTTTTTTTTTTTTATAATTGAACGCGTAATGTGTGAGACCAATTTTAAGTAATACAAAACTATAAAAGAAAAAAATATTTTCTCATAAGGTTGAATACTTGAAAGTAAAAGAAAAATTGGTGGAAGAGAAAACTTTTCATGTACAAAATTATTATTCATAAGAAATAAGAGTCGTGGGTATTACTATTCTTTTGGTTGCGAAAAATATTACATAAGTGCTTTTTAAAGATAAAAACTAAATTTGTTACTTTTTGCGGGAAATAAAATCAATGAATTAATAACAAAAACACGATGTTTATTGAAAAGTTTACATTTTAACTCGAACAAGTTTTTTTTTTTTTTACCTCCCAAAGAAATATTTTTGTGGGAAAATCCACTAAAAAATATTTCTTGAAGACATTATTTTCTGAAAAATGTTCTTTTTCCCAAGAAGTAAATCAAACTTAGAATATCTAAGCAAAACACACTGATCACTCATAAACCTAGCCATAAAGTCTTATAAAACAACACTAAAATAAATCATAAAATTTATATTTCACAAGTCATTAAGGTAAATAGCATGATAAATAATTTGTCCTTGTCACAGTTTTGATTCGGGTTACTTTAAACTATTCATATTCCTTCTACTGACTAAAAAATGTAAATTTTGCCGTAGATTTGGAATATGATTGGTCATATTCCACACTCTATTCCACCTTGCGAATAACGTTGCATAACCAATGGCGTCATTCACCAACGCCAACACCACTCATTGGTTTAGCATAAAATTTTGTCATTATGCATTTTCTTGTTTTTTCTTTTCCTTTCTCTTCTTAAAAGTTCAATCAACTACCTTTGACTTATGCCAATTCCTTTTTCATAAATTCACTTATTTCCCACGACATTAATTCTTCCTACTCTATACCCATGTTCTACGCGTTGTGCTACCCAATACCAATAGGAAGATTAGTTAAAATAAAAATACATCTAAAACGTACTTTTATTAATAGCTTTTTATTAGAAGTTCAAATATCAAGATTCGATTGTGTCACAGTCCATTTAATCTCTGTCACAAGATAATTAATGTTATCTGTAACAAATTTTTTGCTGAACAATTATAATCTCATTTTTAAATTGTGAACCACAACGCTTCACATATAAACACTTTTTTTTCTTTTATTCTTGAAGTAAAATGAGTGACAAAACGGCCTAAAGTGATTCTAGTGCCGCTTTATACCCAACTAGTGGTAATATTCCATTCATTTAGTGACTAAAATTTGGTATTTTGGCATCCATTTAGAATAAGACGCTCATATTCCACTTCATATTAAGCCACTACCTTACTACTCAATAACTATTCACAAATCACAACACTTAATACTTTTTTTTAGCACAACATTTTTTCAATAATATCCATTTTTTAACCTTTTTAAATGACATAAATGTAAGTGTGAGTTGACAATCATATATTATTCACGAGTATCTTTTATATTATTATTTTTAAGAGTTGATTTTGATTGATATAATAGTTAAATAAATTTATATTAGTAGAAAGTGTAACTCAAGGCTACTTAAATTTTATAAATTTAGTTTAATAAAATGAGATTTACGCATTAGTTGAGGTCTATTCCTAATAGAGGTGAAAATTCCAATCAAATCATAAATAAACATATTTTCTTTTTCTTTTTTACAATGAAAATTCACTTTTCCCAAAGAAAGCAGAAATTATAAATGTTAATAAATGGAGAGTATTGGAAATGTGGGAAAATATGTCATCCATTACTTACTCCTCATAATGTGTATAAAGACAAATGGAGAGACTATAAGTCAAACATTTCTCAAGAGAAATTTTAAGAGAGAGAGAACAAAAAGAAAGTGAGTATGAAGGCGTCAAAAAAAAAATATTGTCCTATCTTTAAAAAAAATGCATTTTAAATATAGCGTTTAATTAGATAAAATAATATAATTATTCATTTTCAAATTTTAACGTTCGCTGCAAATACTATTCATACCAAAACCGTAATGATTTGAAAATAAGTTTTAAAAAATATTGTAATTACATAAATTTAATATATATAGTATAAATAACTAAATGAAATATTAAAATTATGATAAAACAAAACAGATAATTATATATAAAATATTAATACAGTTATATAAAATAAATAACTATATAATATAATATATAGTTAATTAAATCATAAATCTCTTAAAATTTATCTTAATCATCATAAAAACAAACTCTATTTAGCAATTTTAGCGCTTTCCGTTTAAAGGAATATCCACACATGTGCACTCCTCTCCTCACACAATTAAGTAATCGTTGCAAAAAATAAAAATAAAAGAACACCAAACAACACAAAAATCACAATATACAAAAGAAGTTATATGTAATAAAACATGAGGCACAACACTTTAACATTAAAGTAATACAATGCATATTTATACACATATAGCAGTTGACAGTAGACTCAATTATCTGGATATGATCCATTGATATAGGATTCATTGGAGGTATGCACTTATGATGGTTTCTAGACTCCGCATAGTACACAATCACAAGGAGTCATCACTTAATCACACAATGTTAATCCTCTTAATGCCAAGGACTATGAAACAAATCCGAGGTTGGGATCTCATGCTACAAATCAAGACCTATTTCATAGCTCAAATTGGTTAATCTCCTTTATGTATTGGTCTAAAATAATCTTTAAATCATACGAGTTGGTACCAATTTGATTAATGACTCAAATGCTACATTTCTTCCCGATTTCCTTACAATCAATCATCAAATCATACAAATTTCATTAAACATTACACATACCAAAAATCATTCATATAATTAATGATAATTACTAAATCAATCACAAACATGCCAATATCAATCTCTATCAAACTCACTCACATAGACAAGAAAAAGTAGCTTCCCTTACCTGAAGAAAAGCTTGACTAACTCTAACAACACCAAAACCTTCCTCAATCCACAAGGTACTCTATCTACACAATAGAAATACCACAAAGATGATCAAATAATATCCTTATGACCATTGATCAACATAGAACTAAACAAAATACTAAAGGAGCACATGTGATCTCAAAGATAGACACATGCAAAAATTACCAAAACTACATAAAGGAAGAGATAAGAATCAAGTTACTCAACTGAAGAAATTGATCGGATGAATTTGAATATCTTGCCGCAAGGATGACACCGACGGTCTCCTATCTTGAAACAGATGATCACATGATCAAATAACTCAGAGAGAGAGAAAGAACTCTAAGAAAGAGATTTCTAGAGAGATGAAATATTTTTAAGTAATGAGGTCCCCTTTGAAAATTATATTTATAGTTAAGCGTTTTATTATTAAAATAAAAGGGTTAGAGATATCAATGGGATAGGTAGAGTATAAGTACTAGTTTCTCGTACCCTGGATAAATATCTATCATGTACCCATCTCCATATCCGTGTGGGTATCCATGAGTATGGATACGATGGTACCCGTACCTGCCCCGTACCCATATATTTTTTGTAATATCCGCAGGTATTTATAGAAAAAAGAAATTTAATATTTAACGACACATCTTAATCATAATCAATACATAACATTCATAAATTTAAAAGAAAGTCAAAATAACTCATTTATATAATATTTAAACATTTAAGTGACAGTTTACAAAGTAAGAGAGGTTGTATTTTAAAACCAATTAATAAAAACTAATATATTCAAAATCGATGAATAAATATTTTAATCATGTTTCTTTCAATTTTTTTTAATTTAAATTATAGTATAACGAGTACGGATATCTACGAGTACGGATACGATGGTACCCGTACCCGTCCTGTTAACATGCGGGTATAAAAAATATCCGTATGCGTTATTCACAAATATCCATTTATAATATTTATTTCTTATCCGTTACGAATTTTATCCACGGATATCCACAGTATTAATTTTTTTACATCCTACAAAAAGTCTTATTATTTTAAAATAATGTTACTCTTAAAATAATATATATATATATATATATATATATATATATATATATATATATATATATTGTAATAAATATTAACTAATTATTAAGATCTATTGTATAAACAGAAAAAATAATATTCTCTTCAAACTCAAATATTAAAAAAATAAACTTAAGTAAAATCAAATTTCAATTATTTTAACTGTTTAACACTAGTATTCCAATTTTTTTTTTTAAATCTAAATATCACTTCCAATAAATATAAATAAAAGTTACTTAACGATACAAATTTATTATATAAAAATGAAAATATGAAATAAAAGCTACATGTTTTATTTATCCGTATGAAAATTTTGCTTACAAGTAGATGCAGAAGTAATATTTTATTAAGAATATTTTGAATTTTACCAACGACGACGGTGGGATCTACCTGTATCGTACTGTGCTACCGACACTGACACGTTTTCGGTTAAGGTTGGTGAGTGACCGGCGGTACCCGGTTAGACGCGCTCTCGCTGTGGCAAATCACAATCTCACCGACTCCTTTGATTTGGGTGTCAAATCTAACGGCACACCGCTGGTTCCGGTGTCCAGTCATATGAGTGGGTATTGATCACTATAAATAGCGAGACCACGTTCTTTCTCTTACCCTCACAACACTAAACCAGTCACTTGCTGTTGGGTTGCTGCACTGTCTGGTGACTCTGGTTTACTTCAACCACTGAATTTTTTGTTCAAAACCCATTCTTTCATTCTTTAGAGGTTTGTTCATCACGCTTCTCTTCTCTTTTATTCTCGTGCCGTTTTTCTTTCTATAAACCCTGTTTTGCTTACCATCAATAATTTATATATGTTCCATTTCCACAACTGTATGTAATGTTTTATACCCAAATTAAATTGCTTCCTGTCTTGTCCTTAACTAAACCCTTACGATTGTGGATCTGAATTTTATTTATATTTATTTTCTCTTCTTCTATGATTTTCACTATTGTAGTTTGATTATGTGAAAGGTATGCTATTTCTGTTTAGTTTTGGTCTTTTGTTGTATAGATCTGATGCTTTCACGAGAATAATCGGTTCTAACTTATTCTCTCTTTGTCACTCTCTGTATGGGTCTAGTTTTTGTGCCTCATGTGATACTGTTCATTTAAAATGACTTCGACGAGGGCTAATATTTTTTCTTAGCGTTCTATTTTTAAAATTAAAACTAATGCTTGAGTTATATGTTGTGCTTTAATGTTTCTTGAAAGGACAAAAGTTATGTGTAGATCTTTTGTACTGTTGTTGGAGTTTCACTAATTTACGAAATAGAGGGTTATATTAAAGGTGAACGTTGATTACTAAAATGAAATTCAAATTCTTATTGAAGAACAACGCAAGTAAGTGCACCATATTTTCTTCTTTCAGAAATCCAAGATTCGTTCCTACTTGGTGCCCGGGAATATTCGTATATACTTTCTTATCGTTTTATCTGCAATTATGTTGTTAGGACCATGAGTTTTTCTAAAAGTAGATCAAGATAAACTATTTTAGTCCAAATTGGCATAAACTTTAAAGATTTTCTATCAATTTGTTGTAGGGATCTATGCTTTAATTCATTTTCTTTGGAATATATGATCTCGAATCTCAGCGTCCATTATAGTACCAACATAATTTTTTTTTTTTGTTCTTAAGCATATGTACATTGTAAAACTAAACGTTGTGTTTTCTGCAGCTTGATAAATGGCAACCGAAACCTTTCTCTTCACATCTGAGTCTGTGAACGAGGGTCACCCCGACAAGCTGTGCGACCAGATCTCTGATGCAGTGCTCGACGCGTGCCTTGCACAG
>Ga0209589_1009598_pt1 | contig 14531 bp, 9 predicted proteins | sample CowpeawhiteBW_FD_187525 | JGI IMG/M metagenome (GOLD analysis project Ga0209589, IMG submission 187525) | Root nodule microbial communities of legume samples collected from California USA - Cow pea white BW (SPAdes) (version 2) | ecosystem: Host-associated > Plants > Roots > Nodule | place: USA... | reverse complement strand
ATTATCTATTAAATATTTTATTTAATTTCTTAATTTTAATTAACTCGATTTTAATATATTATTTAAAATAATTATATACAATATATTTTGTTAAAAAAATATATAAATAATTTAAATAAATTTTTATCATAAAATTAATTAAAAATTTATTTAATTTTATAAAAAAAATTATTAAATTTAATTATATTTTTTAATTTTTTAATTTTTAAAATCTTGTGCCCCGTGCATTGCACGGGTAAAAGTACTAGTTTAATACAATATTAAATAATTATTTATTTATTTTTATATTAAATTTTTTTTTTGAGATTTATAATTTTAATAAGAAAAATATAAATGAGTGACAATGTGAGTTTTTTAGATATTGTTAATATAATAACTATTCTTTTTCATCTTTTATAAAAAAGTATTTAATTTTTACACTATAAAACTATACCTATTCCGTTTTCTAATTTTTATTAAAGCTTTTGGTTATTATTTTAGATTTAAATAAAATAAGAGATGTAAATATTATTTATTTAAAACATAAGAAAAATGAATGTTTAAAAAAAAAACTATAAGAAATACAACATTGTTAAAATTTTAAGAAATGAGAGTATTTATTCGAAAACTAGAGTAATTTTTTTCTTTTCACTCACTAATAAAAGAAAAATGTCCATAAAATTAGAAAAATGATGAAAAAAATGTTTATGTATAGTAAATATTTGTGGGTTTAATCCCACCCATTAAAATTTTAGAGATATAAAATTGATTTGATGACTTTGAAGATGAAAGTGGAAGAGATTGCGGATTTAATTCTTCCAACAACAAAAAACTAACCACCAATATTTTCCATAAAAAAATAGATGTATAACTAACGTTGTCGAAAAGAAACATATATAGTAGATATGCAATGTTCAATACTTAAAAAATAAATCATGCAAGAATATTAGGTTTTCTTTCACCACTTTTTTTCCTAGTTTAGTTCTACAAATTTAACTTTCAATTGTATCAAACATTTCTTTTTCATTTTTTAAGTGAGTTTAAGATATTTAAGAATTAAAAGTTTGAATATGTTTTGAAACTTTTCAAAATTAAATTCTAAAGTACACGTAAACAACAAAAAATATCAAAGTGGCTTAAAAAGTTTATTGAACTTTAGGTTATCATTGTGATGTCCAGCGTGCAAGGTTGCTTTGAACGAAAGGAAACAACAAAAACAAAACGAAACGTTGCTTCGTGGATACTTTCATAGCTTAATTATTTGAATTGATTTTTTATTTTCTTTTCGGTTTCTGCACACTCCTCACTAAAATAGTAACATACACTTACAAAGAATGTTTTAAGATGAGTTTGAAAATGCAGTAGCTATTATTGAAAGTTCCATATGCAACAATATTTTCGTCTATTATTTATTGTTAGTGTTTGTCTATTTGCATCACCAAATGCATGGATTCATTGAATCATGTTGTGTCTAAGATCATCGCCACGCTTCAAAAGCACTTTTCCCTTCTCTGACTTTTGTTACAACTACTACCACTACAAGGTGCGTTTCATCAACCAATCTCTCTTTTCCTCTCTTCATTTTAGGTATGCAATACTCATGATGGGAATTCTTGTTCTATGTCAAAACTGTTGATTCTTATCAAAACTATCTGCTTATTGGTTATGTTCTTTATTTTGTCTGCCAAGAATTTTCTTACACAGGATTACCAAATTAGTTTATTGAAGAAAAGATAATTGTTACTACTACTGTGTATGCTTGTTTGTGAAATTCGAATCCTTTACGTATGTGTATGTGGCTCGATGCATGAATTACAACGAATTTCTTGCTGAACTAAATTTTGTTTTGCTGCATTTTTTACTTTGAAGATTTGTTGCTGTTTGTGATTGGTTCGTAAAATATATTCTGTTAGCATCTTGTTGGGATGGCACGATCTTCGATGGATGAGATTTCAGACTCTGGAGCATTTGTGAGATCTGCTTCCACTTTCAGAAACTGGATTTCAAGTGACCCGAATTCGCCATTTCCACCGGAATCAGGGAGGTATCATCTCTATGTATCATATGCTTGCCCTTGGGCTTCTAGGTGCCTTGCTTACTTGAATATCAAAGGACTTAACAAAGCCATCAGTTTCTCGGTTAGTTAGTAGCCTTCATGATGAGTGTTTTTCAACTGGAAAGAATACATGCTTACTTCATTACGCGATTTCATTTCCTTCGTGTTGAATGAACAGGCAGTCAAACCCATCTTTGAAAGGACTAAAGAATCAGATGAGTATAAGGGGTGGGTTTTTCCTGATTCAGAAACAGAGGTGCCTGGAGCTGAGCCTGATAGGTTGAACGGAGCAAAGAGTATTAGGGAGCTTTATGAAATTGCAAGTGCTAACTACACCGGGAAGTACACAGTTCCTGTATGAAGATACTATACTCTGTCTTCTTTCATGATTTTTTTTTATTTGCTTTGTTGGGTAGACTTTTTTTATTACCAACTAATGAATTTTGATCTGCACAGGTGTTGTGGGATAAGAAACTCAAGACAATTGTTAACAATGAGAGCTCAGAGATAATCCGCATGTTTAATACTGAATTCAACAACATTGCAGAAAACCCCTCCATTGACTTGTACCCCGCTGATTTAAAAGCCCTAATTGATGAAACCAATGAGTGGATATATGATAGTATAAATAATGGTGTTTACAAGTGTGGTTTTGCAAAGAAGCAAGAACCACACAATGAGGTACGAAGCTATTTTTAACCTTTTTCTAGCAACTGTTGGTTCTTTAATGTTTGCACTTGTTTAAAAACTTGTGTATTCGGTGACTGCGAATGTTTATCTGATGCTTTCTTTCTGCAGGCTTCAAGACAATTATTTGAATCTCTGGACAAATGTGAGAATCTATTAAGCAAGCAACGCTATATATGTGGCAACACACTCACTGAAGCAGACGTTCGCTTATTTGTCACTCTTATCAGATTTGATGAGGTAAAGTGTGCGTATGGGTATTTATTTTAGACATTTGGGAATATATTACTTGTATTATACGAATTATAACACAAGAACTAAAGCAGAAACAAAGCAAAGAAAAAAAACAAATTAACTTTGTCCTCGGTCTTTCATAAAATTTAATTTCCACACCCTTTTGTTCTTTTAAGTGATACAAATTGATCACGAAATGCTTAGTCTTTGCATGAAAAGCAAGATCTTTTGTTGTTACAGTTGCAACATGATTATCTGCATGGTTTGTTCTGGCTCATTTTGTTTCATATTTTTATTTGCTAGCATTTTTCTGATCCAAATTGCTTGATTTCTATATCATTTTTTCCTACATGTTCTTCCTTCAGATTAAGTTTGTCTAATTTAACCTATGGCACTTCAAATTCTTAAGCTTTCTATCGCCACAGTCCATTTTCCCTTGCCTCAAATTAAATCACTAGTTCCAATTTTCTTTTTAGAAACAATAGTTTTCTTATCACTGTGAAGAGCTTGTGGTTATTGGTCATGTGGTTTGTGCAGCAAATGTAAATCAGCCATGAATCACTAAGAACTATTGAGTGCTCTATGCTTCCAAGTTTACCACAGTTTCCACACTCAACATTAGGCCTCCACCAACACTTTCTTTGTGGGTGGTTCATCTTTAGTATGGACATTATTTATAAATCTCGTCCTTATTTTTGTTTTTTTTGTCATTGTTAGCTTTGTCACTCTTCTTCTCATTGTTGCTCTTCCTTCTTCCTGAACCTTCTGTTTGAGCTTGGAGAGCACCCATCAGATTGTTTTTTCTCTTCATTCTCCTTTTTTTCTCGTGTGTGCAATGCATTTTCAATTCTTTTCTAAAGCAAAGAAGATATGAAAAAGCATCATTATATAACTTGCATTTCCAATTACGTTGACACCCCAAGTTGTATCAATCATTTGCAGCATATCCAAATTTTATAAAAAAAATAACAAATACAATTCGAATGGGGGATTATCCCAAAACCCATTCAGAAAACAAACCTAAAACTAGGTAGATTCCATTTGTTCCTATAGAAATCAAACTTAATAGAACCAAGAATACGATCCACCTCCTAGTACATTCGCATCTTACCATAAAAGAAGCAAGTTTATCAATTCAATAGTTTAGCTCCCAATATATGTGAGACACCAAGGAATTGTATGTTTATACAGCAAGGAATCTCACACTCTTAAGCTTTTACAACATATTCTTCTAACAGTTACGAAGATACAAAATAACTGTATGTTGGTCGGAGAAAGCTTTCACCACCAACATAGAATCACTTTCATGCCATAGGCTATGCATCCTTCTCAATTGCTATTTCAGGAGCACGAATAGCACTAAATATTTCTGCAAATGTAGCTGTTTTCACAAGCTCCTTTATATAGCATATCTCTTATATTTCCAAAACCCAAAATCCCAACACCAAGATTGAGGATAGCCCATACTGAATCATCAACTATTTTGTCCCAACCAAGTCTAATCATTGAAACCCTATTCATGTCAGTATCAAATTTAATTCACAAGCCATTATTCCTGCGAAATTTACATACTTTACTTCATGTGACCAGACCACAAAAGTTTATCATCTAAGAATGAAGCAATTTAAACAGACTAGTAGGTTACTGATAAACCTGAAACTGTGTAGCAACAAGCTCTGAATGACATAAGTATACGTTTCCCTTCACATGTATGACAAAGAGCTACCTTTTCACTTTTCTTACTTATTTTTAACCGTCAGCAAGGGTTTGTAAATACTACCTACGAGGCTTACCTTTAATCAGAGGTACACCAAGTTAAACAAAGGGAAGATCACCCTGTTTGAATCCAAGAAAGGAAGAACATCTCTCTTTCCTAGTTGCTGTCCAATTCAGCACATAAAACTTTGGTTTTGGTGGATTAATGGCTTTGTAATAAGTGGTATTAGGGGTCTGTTAGCAAAGTTAGAATTATAGAAAAAACAACCCGCTGATACCATCAGTACCAGCAGCACTTTTATTAAGCAAAAACTGCATGACTAACCTCCTCCATAGTGGTAATCTTATACCAATGTTAATATCACCTCATCAATCGAATTATTATCACTATATTCATTATTACTGAAAAAGATAGCAAAAAAGTAATTAGCACCATGATCCTCCAAGTCGTTGTTGTCACTGATATGTCTATCCTCGATTTTTCAAAGAAGAGGTATGTTTCATTGCTTGATTAATATTGACAGACCGATGAAAAAGGGAAGTGTTTTTTCACCCTCAATATGCCATGTAGATCTAGCCTTTTCCCTCCACATTTCATGTTGGACAAAGCATTTTTTTTTTCTGCAAAATAAAGTCATCATTTTCAGCATGAGAATCCAAGTTTGTTTGAAACCTAGCCAGATTATTCATAGCATTAGTGACTGTGTCATTCACATTGCCAAAGACATTTCTGCTCCAATCAATAAGCCTTCTCTTAACTTTTATCATCTTTTGATTCAACATATATGACATCCAAACCAGGAAGTATTCCAAGCATCGGAGACCAACTTCTCACAATCAGGCTGTTGCAGCCACGTAGATCAAACTTTAAAAGGCAAAGAATTCCTTTTGTTTGATTCTGACAGAAAAAGAACAGGAAAGTGATCAGAAAGGTATTTAGTTTAAGTATTACAAGAGATACTATTCCAGGAAACAATAAAATCTGAATTGCAGCAGGCTCCATCAAGGCGTTTGTCAATCCTAGCAGAGCCAACGCTACCATTGGTCCGAGTGTATAGCCAATAGTGGGAAAATAATGCAGATGATTCCCATCTATATAAGCTCCAAATTCTTTAACAGGAAGCCTAGCCACAAAATTGGAACAGCTATGCTCATGACTATCTAGGACCACATTGAAATCACCGATAAAACATCAAGGACCAGGATTAGTACTCACAAGAATAGATAAATCATGCCACAAGGATCTTATCTACGCTTGATTAATATGTGGATGCATAGATGGTAGCAATATGAGAAGTGACATTAGCAGCAAAAGAAAGGGTCACAAATTGATCGAAAAAGCTCAGCTACTTAACATTATTAGTAAAACGCCATATATTTGAAATTTCCCCAATATTTTGAGTAAACAACTGAAATTTTCAAATATCTCCAAAAGTTGACCTCAAATTATCAGTGCTAACAAAGGGTTCAGCAAGAAACAGAAAACTTGGTAGTTAGATGAACAAATCTTTTAATTGGGACTTCTTATTATTCCCAATGCCCCTAATATTCCAAAGTAAATCTTTCACCATTGGTAATATTGAGATTTTCACCCCTAGCTTGCGTTCAAATGAGTAAAGCCTCCTTTTAGAACTCAAAATTAAATCAAATCGCTGGTAGACCCAAGTTAGTGAGTCTGTGTTTCGTGACCATTTTTCTTGTATAAATATGGAGTTTGTCCTGTCATAATCTTATTCCATTTCTATCGTGAGATTAAAAACTCAATTTTCTACCCCAGGCTTGGAAGGTACATAGTTGTTGCTCTGAGTGTCGTCTTCCAAATGTAAACATAAAGAGAAGAAATACATTTTCTATAGTTCAGACTAGTCTGTTTTTCCTGCTTTTTGTGTAATGCTTTACTCTGAATCAGACTAATGAAAACAAATCATCTCAGTTAGTTCATTGTTTTACAGTGGCTATAGATAATGAGAAAAATATAAACTTCTCACTTCAAGTAATTGACCTCTTATTATTGTAGGTTTATGCAGTTCACTTCAAGTGCAACAAGAAGCTGCTGCACGAATACACAAATCTTTTCAATTACACTAAAGACATTTTCCAAATTCCAGGCATTAGTAGCACAGTGAACATGGAACATATCAAGTTACATTACTATGGAAGCCATCCTTCTATCAATCCATTTGGTATTGTTCCTGTTGGGCCAAATATTGATTATTCTGCTCCTCATGACAGAGAAAGGTTTTCTGCATAGGTGGTTGTTTTGTATAATTGTAAGATTTTTATGAGAATTTTCCTGTATCTTCCAAGTGATTTGCTTTGTTGAAAAAAGTGCAGAATCAACTATGCTTTGTTGAAAAACGTAATTTCAAAATAAACTGAGGCAGGTCTCTGATTGTGAGTATACCTCTAATGTTACAATTCTTCTGTGATCGAGCTTCATTGATTTGTTTGTCAAAACTGTTTGAATTGTAGCCAGACACATCCCACAAATCATATTATTAAATGGGTTGGAAAGATCACCTGTATTTGGTGTTGGAATTTGAGCTCGACAATTTAGCTTGTTGGATCTAAAAGAAAATGATAAAAGTGATAGTAACTAAGGTACAGTGATAGAAACCTTTAGGAAAGAACTTGAAGAACAGAAATTCACCTGGAAAGAGTGCCATGTGATCAACTAGTTCTTGTTGTAGTTATTATTATCAGCTATCATACCAGATATTATATCTATATGCAATTAAATTGTACAATTTTTATTTTTACAAATAATAGAGATAACAAAGAGAATAGAGAAAATGTAGGTTATATGATGGAAACATAGAAAGAGGGAGAGAAAATAGTGGCATTATACTGTCAGGAACTCTCTTCTCTCTTCCTTGTATCACTCGTCTTATCTTTCTTCTGTCCTTGTTTGTGTACTGAAAAAGTTGTATAACTTTTTGTTATAATTGAGTGAAAATCTGTGGTTTCTGAGTTTGCTCTGTTCTGACATAATTTGTAACAGTGTATTAGCATACTTCGAATCTAATAGCCTCTTAAAATCGTGCGTTGGAATTTCAGGTTCTCCAAATATAAAAGATATATTACATAAAAAAGTTTGTAATTTATTTTATTTATACCAGTGAAAATATATGTACTACTCTTTTTAATAACAAAAAATAATGAAAATATAATTATAAATATAAATATAAATAATTTTTAAAATTTAATTGTAGATAATTTTTATTTTTTTTATTTAAAAATATTAATTAAATTTTAAGAAAAAAGTTGTTAAATTTTAAAAATTAATTAAGTTTAAATAAAACAAAAATTTGAAAGATGAAAATGAAAAAAAAAATACAAAAAAGAATCTCTTGTATATAAAGAAAAAATACAATACAGTATTAAATATCATAATATCTCATTTTTTACTTCTTAAATCTAAATAATAATAAAAAATACTCTTTGTGTAAAACGTATTAAAAAAACTGAAAGATTTCTTAAAATTTAATTCAAATAAAAGATATTTAAGCCAGCAAAGTGACAATTAAGCTATTGTTAGTAAATGTATTACAAGATTGTGAAGCGGAAATATAAATGCCTTAAATGAAGTCTCCATAAAGTTTTGTCACAGAAGGACTAGTGTAAGGCCCATTTATTCTCCTCCCTTATACTCATTTTCAGAAACCTAGAACTGTTGTCGTCTCCTTCCGCTGTCATAAAGAGCTCTGTTAGAGTTTACACTTTCCCGATCGAACAAAGCTCAACCCCGTTCTCATATTCTACGTAAGTATCCTTCCAACCGTGCTCATAGTTCTACTACTGTTACGCTAGGCAACTCATTTCCCTGTTTCTCATTTCTTTCCAGCACCTTGAATCGCTCTTTGAGTTGACGTTCTCCGCTGTTTAGGGTCGAGGTCTCGTGCTAGCCATTTCTAGGTAGGGAAGCTATGGCTTAATCTTATATTTCGTTTTCTTCCATGTTGTTGGCTGTTTTTCGAGTTTATGTTGATTGGTGTGAGGTTATGTTAGCTGTGGACGCATGAATATGTTGTGTTGGGTTGGTGTGGGTGGTTGTTGCAGGAAAACAGTGGCGAGACCTGATAATCTCGCCCAAGCGAGTCAGTCTCGCCTAGGCGAGATGAACAGGGACTCGCCCAGAACCTTTTGCGCGAAAGAGTCGCTCAGGCGACCAGCTCAACTTTTGAGCGAGCGAGCATCTCGCCCAAGCGAGAGGGGTCTCGCCTAAGCGAGATCCCGCATTGGTTTCCTGATGCTTTTTCGAGCCCTCGCCTAGGCGAAGGGGGCTCGCCTAAGCGAGACCCTTCAGCCTGAGCGAGGGGCTGGGCGAGGCAGTGCGCTGTTTGGATGCTTGTTTGTTCTTGGATGATTGGTAATTGTTTTGGTATGAATGTTATGATGAGAAACATGTATATAATGGAGTGTTATGTATGTGTGGCATGATTCATAGATTTTAGATGATGGGTTTGGTGTGAAATTTGCATATGAACTAAATGAGATGATTATTACTAAAGTGGCACGATAATGAGATGAGTTGAAATCCTATGTGCATGGATGGGTTATAATGAGTTGGAATGAGTTGGACCTGGAAACATGAAAGGTATTGGCTTTAAAGGTTGACAAAATGAATATATCCTTGCATGGCGAATACTATTTGACTGTGTGATCATGTTTTGTCTGTCTCAGTGCATAATCTCTTGGGGTCTCTAGGTGAGACTTTTAGGGTCGCGCTTCAGTGGTCGGGACGTAATTCCATGGCCCCTGTTAGTGGGTGTCCATGGTGGTGCCCCATCTGTATAACTAGGTAAGAATTCAAGGTAAGGTTGCATCCTGACACTCTAAGGAGTCAGTTAGTCTCACCTAGAGCAGACTGACTCCTGTGGTGAGAGTAGCAGGAGGCCTGAAATTCTCTAAGGGCTAACCTTGTGGTGAGGAAAATTGATTTATTGTAACACTGTAACACATAGCTCGGGGGTGAGCAGAGGTATCCACCACAAGTGCAAGTATCCGCTGAATCCGACCAAGTTATACGTATCTGGATGAGTCGAGTCGTGTCTTAGTGTATTGTTTGAGAAGTCATAACATGCTTGGGTGATATGTGTGTTGGCATGGTGAATATATATATTTGATCGTATAGATGAAATCTTTGGTACTCTAGCTTACCCTACTTCTTTGTTGTGTGTTCTGCTATGTGGTACTCTCTTTTGCGATGATCATTAACTTGTTGGTGTGAGCAGAGGCGAGGAACACCCATGGACGACAGGGAGGTGATAGCTCCGCCGCATAGGCTGGACCTTATTTCTTGATGGGCTTTTCCTTAGGGCTACGACCCATGTATTGCTTCACGTTTTATTTTACTGTACTCATTTGTTAGACTTTTATCTAGTTTTCTTTGGGGCATTGTGGTGTGCCTTGGATTGTAAGGAGTTGAGTTTTGAACTCCATAACTACACTATTATGTTATCCTTTTGTAATGCTTCCTTTGATTTTGTATGTTAAATTAAATGGGGTGTTACAAGTAGGGTTTATAAAAAATCTTCACCTGTTCAGAGAAAAAAAAAGTTGAAATATGTGATAAATGATGTCATAGTAGAACACGAAAAGAAGATGTGGAGAACAATAAAGCAAATGACATGAAAGATGAAACATCATTTTTAACAATTGGATTAATCTTATTATCATAATTCACTGCATAGTAGAGTTTTCCAATTCTTCAAGGAATGTCTTCGACTATTATTCATTGTTGACAAATGCATTTTTTTTTATATTGACTTTTTCTTTTTCCTTTCTTCGACTATTATACATAGTTATAAACTCAATATTATTGCTATCATCACAAGTATATGCCAATATATGTATGAACTCACGATATTTAGTGATCAAAACAATGACATTTTTTTTCAAAACTAAATTGAAAAATAAAACTTTTGTTGGGACAAAAACATGAATACCTTATTTATAAATATTAAAAACAAAAAGTAGTGTCTTTATGAAGGAGAGAAATAAAAAGTGACATATTTAAGTGCTACACTAAAATTGATTTATATTTTCGTGGACATGTTATGCATATTTGTGTTGGTTCTAATAATTTGTTAGAAAAAATTGTTAATTCGGTCATTTCTAATGTTAACATGATTAACCAAGTTTTTCATGTTATTAAATTACAATAATTCTATTATAAAAAACTCATAAGAGTCAATTAAATATAATTTTTTTTCTAATTTAAAATTGTTTTTTATTATGAGTCTTTATGTTTGTCAATTTGGGTTATTAGATATAGAAATACCAAAATATAGGTAAGTGAATCGTCCTCAAAAACTCATAAAACACTAATAAATATTTGTTAGATCTAAGAGGATCAAACCCTAAAAAAATTTTGAGTGATCCAAATAAATATTAGTTTTCTACCATTTCTATATATCATCATTTGTCTTGTGAAAATTCTTCATTTCATGCACACAAAGGAAGTGAATATAACTATCAGTATGTAAAAAACATACTCATATATGTTAAGCAACATTTCATATAAATCATATAAAAGTTTTTATCTAATAGCATCCTTTGAGTCTATTTCATATAGATTTTTTCATTAAAGGATACTTAATGCACTTCCTCTTATTTCTTCTTTTATCATTTGACACACAATATTTAAACTTAAAAATTAGGTTTAATTAGTCAAATGGTACCTATTTTTATTTAAATGTGTCAGTTTGGTACCAACGACCCAGACGTACCCGGTTGGCCTGACGACCCAAATAGGTCGAGTAGGTACAACAATCCAAATGGGTGTGACGACCCAGACGGACCAGGCAGACTCGACGACCAAGACGGGTCGGGCGGGCCTGACGTCCAAGATGGGCCAACCGGGCTGATAACCCAACCAAGCTGAGCACGATCCACACGGGTCAGACAACCTAAAGGTGTCGAAAGGGCTCAAAGACCCAGACGTGTCGGCCAGGCCCGATGACCACATATGAGCACGACCGACCCAACAACCTAAACGGGCCTGACTGACCCATCGACCCAACAAGGCTGACTAGCCCAACGATCTAGACGGGCCCGACCGGCCCGACGACCTAAACGACCAAACAACTAAGACGGGCCCGATTAGCCTAACAACCTAGACATGCCCGACTGACCCAACAACCTAGCCAGGTCGGGTCAGCCTAACAACACAAACTAGTCGGGTAGGCCCAATGACACAAACAGACTCAATGACTCAGATGGGTTGAGCGAGCTTGACAACCTAGTAGGGCCAAGTCGGGCCAATGACCCAGACGGGCTGAGCCAGGTTGACAAACTTGACGGGCACGACCGACCGGTATGAGTCGTCAGGCTTGTCTGGATCACCAGGTCGACCCAGCCTGTCTAGGTTTCTTGGTTGATCCAGTCTATTTGGGTTGTCGAGTCGAACCAATCCGATTGAGTAGTCAGGTCAACCCGGCCCATCTAAGTCGTCAAGTTCGTTTCCAAATTTATCATGAACTCAAAACATAATTAAGCCTAAAATAAATATTGTTAAAATTAAATTTTATCTCACAAGAAATTTAATTATTTTTTCCAAACAAGAAATTAAAATATAATGTATTTTAATTTCTTTATCCAAATAAGTTATTTAGAAAATGAAGGAAATTTAATTGCAAACAATTCAAATACAAAACATTTCAGTTTCTGAACATTGAAATGCTTCATATTGAAATGCACCATCCAAACACAAGGTTAAGGTATATTTAATTCAACTTTCAACGTATTAAACATGCATATACCGATTACTCCAACCTTTTATACTATATAAAAAGAAATTAAGAGGAAATAAAGAAAATAATAAAATTTTGTTTTAATTTTTGTCAGGATGATTCAATAGAGTCTTTTGGACTTATTCAATGTCACATCATTTATATTCACACTGTCACGTTCTAAATTATGTAAATACTAATTTTGTGTATAAAAAATACATTGACTCTAAGAAAACAAAACTATATCTAAATTAAAAAATTTTATGAGATCGCTCAAATAGTTTCAACTAAAATTTAGACAAAAATACTATTAATAAAAAGGCAATGCAAGAGACAAAAAGTTGCATTGTGTTAATCTAAATTAGAAAAAATATTGGGTTAACTAAATTTAATGTTGCCCATCATGTGATACCAATTTTCACATCTCTATAATGAACACAATTATTTTTCAAAGTAAATTTTGATTGATATGGTTAGGGATATCAACGGGCCGGGTAGGGTACGGATAGTAGCTCCCCCGTACCCTACCCGCTGGATAAATATTCGCCATGTACCCGTACCCATATCCGTCGGATATCCATTATGCGGGTACCTGTCTATTTTTTTCATATCCACGGGTATCCACGGGTACCCGCGGGTATTTACAAAAATATTTAAAAAAATAAATATTTAACTATAATTAGTGCTTGGATCAACAAGTCTTCTTTCTTCGATTGATTCTTGAAAAGCAAACAAATAAAAAATCAACTACCAATTTATATTGTAGTTTATTTTTGAATAAAATATTAAAGAAATTACTAACTTACCGATATCCACCTCTTGCAACATTGTATAAAGTTTCATGTTGTCCAATTTTAATCTAGAAGAGCCTTAAAACATAAGAAGTTCAGTAAAAATTTCTAACATTCACTTAATTAAAATATCTATTTAAAAGTGTTAATTTCATTACCTTCCATGTTGGTCCATAACCAGTATTCGAGACACATCAATGCCTCCAGTATCTGGAAGTAATTTACTCTGTTGTGGGGTAAGAATCTAACCACTATTATTGAATGAGGACTCATAATGTTTTTTACTAATATATATAAGGGTATTTTTCTGAATTAAAGTTTAGCGGGTACGGATATCCACGGATACGGATACTATGATACCCGTACCCGCCCCGTTAACATGCGGGTATCAAAAATACTAGTACCTGCGGGTAACGGGTGATGGGGAAAACAATAACACAAACAATATACCGAAGAATGCAGCGGATATAATTTCCCCTAACTTGCAAGAATCTATGAGGAGCAATAATCAAAGAGCAGCAATAATAAATCACCAAAAGCACAAATAAAGGTACCAAGATTTTTAACGTGGAAAACCCCTCAAATCAAGGGTAAAAACCACGAGTCGTCCAGACCAAAGAAATAGCTTCACTATGATCAACAAGAGTACAAAAGAGTCTCAATCAATAGCACAAATTAGTGCCAACACCCAACCAAATAACAAAGCTTTCAAATAGAGAAGAACAAGAGAGGAAAACCTCTAAAAATCACTGCTGCAGTGCGAAATTAATATCTCCCAACTCAGACTTCGTATCAACGATCCAACCGATCAGAATGAAGAGCAATGAGTCCCGAACCTGCTGTAAAAATTTCAGCGCGATCCAACGGTGAACGAACCCGCAGTGCCGAATTTACGGTGACAGCTTTGTGAAAAACGTGAACAGAATTTTCCCTTTACCTCTCCCTCTATGTGTTAGGGCTTTCAGTGTGTTCTGACTCTATTGTTCTGCCTCTCTCTTTATTTTATAGCCCCCTCTCCACTAGGTTAAGTGAGACATGGGCTTCTCAAGTTTTGGGCCTTTTCTCCACATAGGAAGGGAGCCCAATACCCAACAAATCTCCCCCTCACAACTATGTGGAGATAACCGCCAAATCGGCGATCTCACAACAAACTTCAAACTTCCCTCTTGGCAATGCTTTAGTCATTATATCAGCACCATTATCATCTGCATGAACCTTTTCCAACTCCAACAACTTAGCATCCAAAGCATCACGTATCCAATGATACCTCACATCAATATGTTTGGATCTAGAATGAAAAGTTGGATTCTTACCAAGATGGATAGCACTTTGGCT
>Ga0209589_1009597_pt1 | contig 14531 bp, 7 predicted proteins | sample CowpeawhiteBW_FD_187525 | JGI IMG/M metagenome (GOLD analysis project Ga0209589, IMG submission 187525) | Root nodule microbial communities of legume samples collected from California USA - Cow pea white BW (SPAdes) (version 2) | ecosystem: Host-associated > Plants > Roots > Nodule | place: USA... | reverse complement strand
ATATATAAATATATATATATATATATATATATATATATATATATATATATATATATATATATAATATATATTCTATCTATTCTTTTCTAAGAAGACCGATATCCTTGTATCTTTATTAGTTTTCATTGTTGAAAAACAAACATGTATGCATCTGAAAAAAATATTTACGAAGTATATTAGCTATTATTATTATTATTCGAGTTAAATATGATTTTATTTTTTAATTTTTAATAAAAATTGAAATTAGTTATTTTTTAAAATTTTGGTTCAATTTAGTCATTTAATTTTAAAAAATGTAGATTTAGTCTTTTTAACTAAATTTTATTAAATTTATTTAATGTTTTAAACGTCTTTCTCAATTAACATTGAAATGTCAAATAAATTTAAAAAAATTTGATTTAAATGACTAAATTCACGCATATCTAAAATTGATAGACTAAATTGGTTCAAAGTTTCGAAGAAAGAGTAATTTCAATTTCACTACAAGTTCAGGAAAAAAAAACATACTTAACCATTATTATTATTTCTTTCGATTCGAAGTCCGGTGATAGAATTAATTATCCCCAATAGAGGGTTTCCTTATCGGTTCCATGATAGGTGTCAATGTAACTGTCCCGAGTATAGTGATAAAATCACGGTCAATCAACATCATCCGAAGTATTGTCAGTTTTGAAGCATGGAATTTCATCACAATTTTGTCTTTAAAAGATGTATTGAAGGACGAAAGAAAAAAGGGTATTTAAGCGATCTTAGATATCGGCTTTTAAGTGATGTGAAACTTTTGGATACGGTAGAAACATTATTATTATTATTAAAAAAATGAGATAAAAATCCCACAATACTAAAATCAGGTTTGTTAAATAGCCTTTATGAAAGTGTTGCTTTTTTTAACTTCTTAAAAATCAATTGTAAAATTAATTCCGAGTTAGTAGTTTTTAAAAAACTGCTTTGAATAACTTGTGAAAAAGAAGTATATATGACTAACTTTGAAGACAAATTCTTTTTTTTATTGCTGCAACTAAATAAAGTGGTTTCAATTAAAGTTTAAAAATCTAAGCTTTCAAAAAGGGGTGGTAACAGAGGTGATCCAAGACTCGTTCCATCGGTTGGGTAAAACTTTGGCCTTTTTTCAGTTTTGACGCCTTTTGAAATTTGAAACCATTTACAATTTTGCACGTGTGTTTGTTTTCACCCACGTGGTCTTAGCATGCAATGGATTTGACTGCATAACTCTTCGTTGAAAACAGAAAGACTATGTTTATAAGTCTTGCAAGTGTTGCATAAATCTTCAGAATCTTCGTTTATTAATATTTTTGATTGTACATTACAAAATAACAAATCTTTAAAATATTATATCACATAAATATAATTATGTTTTTAATTAGTTTTAATTTTTACATTTTGTTGATGTTTTTTTTGTTCCTAGTTAGTTTAATCCTAAAAAGCTATCAAATAAGATAATTCTTTTCTATTTTATTAAATAAAACTAAACGTAAACTATGAATTTTTAATATCTTCCCTAGGTATTTGAGTGTGGAAGACAAGTCAACTTTAGTCCTATTTCTTTTTATTTTAATTTTTTTCTTTAACGAATCCACTTGAATCTCCCAAGATTGAAAATTTGTTTAGTTTTATTTATAGAAAAATCAATACCTAAACAAATATGTAAATATCAATGAACCATGAATAACTTAAAAAAAAAAAACGAAAATTCGGGTAAATTGTTTTTTTGTAAGCCGCCATGCATCTCATTTTCAAACTTTTCCAAGTTGATTTGGTCCACAAAGACAATCATAAGATTATAAGTATTTATATCTATTGCTACTAAATATTATTCCGCAGAATTTGAATCTGTAATAAAGTGTTTAATAAAGTAAACACATAAATATATTGATTTCATTATAAATAGAGTTAATTGTTATTGTTATTAGTGAAGGTTGAAAGAATAAGATCAGTGATTAATCAGGTTTAAGAACTATGGTGGTGGAAGTGTTGATAACAGAGGAAGAAGACGAAGTTGTGGTTGCTCCAACCAACTTTTCAATGGTGGAAGAGGGTATTTTTCGCTCCAGTTTCCCTCGATCTTCAAATTTCTCTTTTCTTGAAACTCTCAATCTTCGTTCCGTCGTGTAAGTTTAACACTGTTTCTTTTCTTTCCTCCTTCGTTAATTTTCCCATGCATCACCAAAACTCATGGGTTTCATTTCATTCTGGTGAGCGAGTGCAGATATTTGTGCCCCGAACCCTATCCACAGCAAAATCTACAGTTTCTTCAATCACAAAATATTAAGTTCTTCCACTTTGGTATCGAAGGCAAAACGGTAATTAACTTTCTATTCTCATGAATTATACATGATTGCATTACAAAACTCAAAGTCATTTTATTTTCTGTGGTAATGCTTGTTTTTGCAGGATCTTTCTGTGCCAGCAATTAAGCATTTGATCTTGGAGGCCGTCAAAGTTTTAATTGGTAATTCATTTCATAAAACTCTTATTGAACTATTTATTATCTCTTGAATCGTGATTATCATATATTTTAACTTGCTTCATTTTTTGTGGTTTCAGACGTGAGAAATCACCCAGTTCTAGTCCACTGTAATCAAGGAAAGGTATATGTATATATATAATTTTACTTGTGCTTTTGTTTGCTTTATTTGATTGATTTATGTGTGAGATTCCATGTTGGATAAAATCTGATAAATTTGAACTGCATATATTTTTTCTCGTAATTTGATCGATATTCGTTGTTTTATATATGCAGCATCGAACTGGTTGCGTTGTTGGATGCTTGAGAAAATTGCAGAGTTGGTGTTTATCTTCCGTGTTGGAGGAGTACAAGAAATTTGCTGGTGCTAAATCCAGAACAACAGATTTAAGTTTCATAGAAACGGTTGATCTCTTAAACCTGAGAAAGTGTCTTAACAGCATCATATACCAATACCTAGGACATTCTTCAAAGAAACGCAAGTTGCTGTATAGAGATGATAATTTACTCAAGTTCCACTTGACATCAGTTTAACTTTCTAATAGAGCTCTGTTAATTGATCACTAAATTTTGAACAGTGTGACATCAATTCCATGTATACTATTTCTTTTTTTCGATTTATATAATTTTATATTCAAAAAATTTACCAATGATTTATTGGCGTGTAAACTTCAACTTTAGTTCTATATTTAGTTATGAATCTAGAGTTTTCAAGAAATATTAATTAGAAAAATCTAATGTTCTGATTATATATATATCGATCCATGCAATGATCCATCTTTCTTAATTATATCAACGACCGTCATTATAAAAATGAGACATCCAACAGTAATGTGGCAGTATTAATTATTTCACCATTAAACAAATAAAAGAGTGTCTGAATTCATTGTGTTACATCATAAAATCATTGTAATTTCGTGATAACAGAGAAGAATAGAAAAACTAAATCATTAAATTTAAAACATAAAATGACGTTGAATGTTTAAACCAAATTTTCATTTAATGTAGTCTTATAGCATGCACTTTTGTCCATACTTCATGAAACACAAGTTTAACTCAAATCCGAATAACCAAAAACAAGATGGAAAAAAGTACCAGAAACACAAAAACGAAAGTACATGGAAATAGCTGCAGTGTAAAAACAAGACAGCTATGAACAGATGACGATGAAGTTGAAGAGAAGCATATTGCTCCTGTTCCAGATTCAGAAACATAGCTAGTGCCAGCTACGATCTCTGTAACGAAACACTGAAGTGGACCCATTAGCATGCATCCAATCCTGAGAAAAACCTCCAAAAGAAAAAGGCATCATGTTGAATGGAGGTGGAACATAACGAGCATAAGGCATGGTAGTGACATTATTCAAGAAAGAAGAGTAATGCATGTTATAGTTGAAACTTCCAAAAGGGTTGGGTCTGATGAACATATTGAAAAATTCAGGATTTGTGTGATTATGAAGAAGTTGAAGGGTGTGAACTCCAGGTTCCGCAAAGTTCATAGTTCCAGGTGATCCAAAATTCAATAGGGTATTGGCTGCATCAACAGCAGCAAGTTCTTCATCTTCTTCATCATCTATATATTGTTTTCTAGGGTTTGGTCGTTCATGATTGTGTCTTCCCTCATAAGTACTAATCAAGTGTTTTTGGTTGCGGGAATCACGTTCCACATGCTTCTTTACGGAACATCCAACACTTGTGCATTTGTAGTAAGCCCTAGAAAACGTTCATGGAAACTTGTTCAGTAAATTTTGATAATTTTTTTTACCATTTGAAGTGATATCTTTAATGTGATTTCTCATTTTTTTCATTTTTCTGTATCCCAAAATCACTTAAAAGATATCATTTCAAATTGTAGAAAAAATTGTCAAAATGCTTAGAAACTTATGAGTAAATGATGTATAGCAAAAGGAAGACAGAACAAATAGTAAAGAGAAAGATCACAATACCTAGGGAATAAATTTCCCTTAATAGGTTTCTGACCATACTTTCTCCAGTGATAGCCATCATCTACTGTATTATCTTTTTGTCTCTTAATCTTCACTTCCACATTTTCTCTGCGAAAAGCCTTCCCTCTCCCATTTTCACATTCCTCAATTGATCTCTTTCTCTTCCTTTAACATAATAAAAATAATAATATCAATTTTTTTTTTGGTAAATTAAAATAAAACTGTGACATGGAGATTAACAAAACCTATATGTTTCAAAGAGCAAAACCTGTTCTGAGAAGTGTCTGATCCTCCCCCGACAACACTGGATCTGTCCTCGTTATCATTGTCTGTAGGAAGAACATGTTGTGGAGTGACCTCCAAATAAGAGGAAGGTAAAGGTTCAATGGCTTCACTCCTGCCACAAACATCCTTGGAGCAAGAAATTTGATCCTCTTCATCAAATTTTGCATTAAGATCAAAGGGAAACTCCAACGTTTTCACATCATTGGAATTGGACGAATGCACTTGTTCAACAACTTTCTTAGGAGGAGCATGTAACGAATTCAACTCAGGAGCATGAGGGTGGCACATTGCCACATCACAATTATCATTATAAACCTGATAAACTCGTGTTAATTATGATAAATTCCACAGACATTTTAATGAAAATTTATAGTGTCCACTCTCTGAATACAAGAAACAAGTATATATAAATTTTGTAGGTGATATGGTAGAAAGAAATAAAATAAAATAAGTTGATATTAATTAAATTTTTAGAGTGGGAAAATATATATTTACCAATTGTTAGTTTGGATGCTTTCATAAGGATGAATTATGAGAAAAATAATAAATGCATGTTAGATAGAAATATTATTTTTACGCACTCAAAATATTTTTTATTTAACTAATCTTTTAAAAGTGACTCGTGTGATATTTAATGTAACTGTGTAACTTGTAAGTAAGAGGGAGAAAGTGGAAATAGGGGAGTTAAAAAAATGGAAGTGATCTATGGAAATAGAGTATAAATTAATACGATCGATGCACTAATATTTTTTCCATTTTATTTCTTATGCATTGTCATTTATGTTAAATATATTTATTGGGTAGGTTTATTTGATCATCTAATTCAATCCAATTAGAATGAGTTGATTTTTATTTATGATTAGATCAAATTGGATCCAAAGGAAACTAATTAATTGTTATATAAGTTGAATGGTTGATTTAGTGGAAGTGATCTTAAACCTAATCCCAAGACTCACTTTTTTATATTTATGTTATAACAAATTGTTATATATTTTTTTTTCATAAATTAATTTGTACAAACTTATTATAACTTTGTTAACTTACTTTATGTTTTGAATTGTATAGACTGTGTTAATTTTAAATTAAGTTGATACTTGGAAATTATAATTTCTAACAAAAAAAATCTTTTTAAAATTTTAATCCAGTTAATCTTGATCGATCCAGCCCAGTCAAAAGTAGATTAGAGTTAAAAACTCGACATAAAAAAATTAAGAAATTCAACCCAACTTGATATTTTTACAGTAAATTGGATATCGAATTTCTCAAAATCCTACCTAACCCACCACATAAATACCTCAAATTCATATCTCTAAATCCCTTTTTTCTTTTTTATTTATTATAGTAGTAAACTTTTAATTTATTTTTAATTTTTTTATCATACTTATTTGTTTTTACATACTTCAAGACAATTATTGATTAATGATCAATTTTAATGATAAAATATTTAATCATTATAGACTAATTTTGATACTAAATTATAAATTAAAAATGATTGATAACTAAAATAATCTCAAAATTTTATAATTAATTTTTAAAATGATAAATAAATTAGTTTTTATTATATTTAAATTTTAAATTGATTACTAACGCTAACTATTTAGATTTTAATTACCAAAATAATTAATTTTTAATTTATTTTTAATTACCAAATTAATTTTTGAATTAGTCTCTAAGCATTTTATTTTCATGAAAATAATTTTTATTTGATAATTTTCTACCCTAAATATTGTGAAAGTCTATGCAAATACATAATAATCACTAAAAGTATCTGACGTGGCTAAATATTTATAAACTAACTTAAAAACGGGTTAAAACACATTTATGTTATACTAGCGAACAACACGCATGTTCGCATTTTTTAATTTTCAAGAAATTTAAGTTAAGATTAATAACAAATATATAACTTTTAAAATAGTTGTTAAATATAAAATTAAAAAAGAAATAAGATATATAAAAAAAATTAAATAACGATTTAAGATAAAAGAGATTTCTAGAAAAATGATTAAAAGTAAATTATTTATAAAATAATTAATTTTTAAAATAACTAAGGGTAAAATAGGTATTATGAAATGTGGACACAAAAAGATAAATCCTCTTTATTATTAACTAGCATAAACACAGGCACTACCGTGCCTTTTTAAATATGTGTGATATTATATTAGTAGGTGATAATATTGTAATTTTATTAAGTTAATATATAAACTAAAATTATATTTATTAAAAGTAAAGTAAAATATATCAAAACATGTAAAAGAATAATCATTGATAAATAAAGAAGAAAAGAAGCAGAGATAGCCAATTTTATAAAAAGTTTATAAAAGTAACGGTTAATTTTTAAAAATTTAATAAATTATTATATTTAAAGGGTAAAATTGATATTTTAAAATGTGTACAAAAAAAGGAATCCCCTTTATAGATATAGATAATAGTAATAATGATGATTTAAGACGAAAGAGATTTGTAGAAAAATGATTAAAAGTAAATTATTTATAAAATAATTAATTTTTAAAATAACTAAGGGTAAAACGGGTATTATGAAATGTGGACACAAAAAGAGGAATCCCCTTTATAGATATAGAAGATAATAATAATAATAATAATGATTTAAGACGAAAGAGATTTGTAGAAAAATGATTAAAAGTAAATTATTTATAAAATAATTAATTTTTAAAATAACTAAGGGTAAAACGGGTATTATGAAATGTGGACACAAAAAGAGGAATCCCCTTTATAGATATAGAAGATAATAATAATAATAATAATGATTTAAGACGAAAGAGATTTGTAGAAAAATGATTAAAAGTAAATTATTTATAAAATAATTAATTTTTAAAATAACTAAGGGTAAAACGGGTATTATGAAATGTGGACACAAAAAGAGGAATCCCCTTTATAGATATAGATAGATTTTTAAAATAACTAAGGGTAAAACAGATATTATGAAATGTGGACACAAAAAGAGAAATCATCTTTATTATTAATTTAAGTTAAAATTAATAACAAATATATAACTTTTAAAATAGTTATTAAATATAAAATTAAAAAATAAAAAAGATGTGTAAAAAAATTAAATAACGATTTAAGATAAAAGAGATTTCTAGAAAAAATGATTAAAAGTAATTATTTATAAAATAATTAATTTTTAAAATAACTAAGTGTAAAACATATATTATAAAATGTGGATACAAAAGGAAAAATTCTCTGATAGATAAATTATAAATATATATGATAAAAAAACTAAAATAAAAATTAATACAAACCGTGATTAAATTAAAAAAATTATAAATGACACGTATTCACATAACATAGTGAGACAATACAGTTAGCCTATTAAGCACAAGTCGGTACTAAGCTAAAAGTTCAATATCATATGTTATTCTGAAAAATAAAAGAATAAAAAAGAATAAAAATAAAAATTTATAAACTAAAAAAAGACATTTTATCTCTTTTGAAAATATCACAAATTTTAATATACAATTCAATAAAAAAAAATGGTTCCATTCGGCCTTTCCCATTTTAACAAAAATAGAAAAAGAATATTCTATATAATTAATTTTAAATATTTATTATTTTTGGTTAAAAATTATTAATTAATTAATAAAATTTTAAGAAAAATTAATTGAATCAAGGTATAAATGAAAATTTGCCTTATAATAAAAAAAGAACAAGCTATTTTTTAAAAAAGAATTTTGTAATAAAGATGAAGTGAACAATATATTTACAAACAACAAACTAAAATTTATGATATTCCTCCAATGAGATCATCTTTTATTAGATTAGTGTACTATCATTAAGAACAAAACTACTTTTTTAACTACTTATTTAAAATTTGAATCTGGTACTAATTAAATTGAAATAATTTTACCTTCACCCTCCTAATCAGAAATGTTCTTAACTGTGATTTGGGTAACAAAATGGACAAATCAAACCATAACACATTTGAAGGAATCTAAAGAAAACTATTGAGATACGTTTTTTAAATATATGTTATCAATATGACTTGGTGCTATTAATATTCCTAGTAATGGAATAATTGTTTACTAAGTTATCATGAAACATGTAATAACCATCATGTTTGTATGCAAGAAAATTAGTTATAAAACTTTATAGATTTAAGATTTTGTAATGAATTAATGGATATTCTACAACTTGTGTTTTATACAAGAGTTAGATTATTTCAAGTGTCTTTTATAACTATTTTACTTCTCTTTTTACTAACAAAAACAAACATAATTTAGACAAAGATTACATGTTGGATCCCATAGTGTAGATTTAGAACCGATTTTGATTCAAACAAGTAACTCTAAGTATTTTTATGTTAAATAAACATATTATACTAATTTACTTTTTAGAATATTCCAAACTAATTATTTTACTTCAAAGTCATTTTTAACAAAAACCAATACACAAAAAAGAATTGAACTATTGAAAAAGGTATATTTTTTTTCTAATGAACAAATAGATTAAGGTGATGGTACATACCTGAGAAATTGGAACCAAATTGATATTAATCACAGGTTCATTCAAATCAAAATCAAAATCCTTTCTCTCCTTGGCAGAGAAACCATGAAAGCCCCTTTCAGAAGAATTTGATGCTGTGGTTTCATTGATGTGATGGTGCTTCTTTTCAATGGAAGTGGACATGGTGGTGAAAATTGAAACCTAATGAACCAGATTTTTCTTTTACTATATTCTATACACAGAAAAATGTTATAGAACAATGAATATATGAACAACTTGAAACATGAATTAAGGAAATATAAAACAAATAATTAGCAACTTTTTTACACATACCACAGAGTAGGATCATCATGAAAGGAAAGTGTTTACTTTACATATGTGTTTAAGCTGTCTGAATGTGTACAAGAAGTATACAATTAAAAAAATATTTAATTTATAAAATCAATTTAGAAAATAAAATCTTTTATAATTTATTTAAATTATGACACTAACTGATGTATAAAATTTTATTGTCATGCAGAAGATTAATTGTTATTACAAAATTTTATTACTGATGGACAATGTGATTAGGGCAAAGTGGACTGTATGATTATCAAGTAGCTTAATCAAAAGCTGCAGTTTGGTTCATTTACAATAGATTTTTTTTAATGTAACTATTATAAAATATAAAAAATAAATTGAATTGAGTTTATTTATTAAATTTTATGAATAGTTAATAATTCATTTATTATTTCTCAAAATTGAATGAATTCTTCTAATAATACTTAACAATACATCCAACTTTTTATAATTATTTTTTTTAGTTTATTTATTTTTAAATATTTAAAAAAATGTATTTTTAAATTGTTTTCTTTTAAAATTATTTTTTTTTATAATTTTCTAAAACTATTATTTTAATGAGCAAATAGGATACGGAAATGAATTATATTAATTAAATACTTTAATCTATCATATTAACGAGCTATCTTATTTATTTAATTGTGAAGTGAGATTCAACATAGAGTCTATGCAGCTCAAGATTCACATTTTGCAAACATATATACATAGAGTTCATATGTATGACATGGAATTTGTTAATTTCATACCAAATTTATGGTTTAAATACTTTTTTTGGAGATAGAAGTGATTATCATTTGTATAATTTATTTATTTTTTAATAAAGAAAACTTGAAATCAAGCAATAAGTTATTTCAAGATCTCTTCACCTAATGATGAGAACCCTAGAAAATAGTTGTACTCGTTGTACTTGAAATCAAGCAATAACTTGTGATTCTCTTTGTTGTTTTTTTATGTTTATATGTGTATGAGAGTAAACTCCTCATTTTATTGGGGTCCGATATAGTGAATCTTATATTTATGTAATTTTTCTTTGTAATAGAAATTTGTAGTGCGACTCTTACATCCTTTCTATGTTCATAATACATGTTTGGTTATCTATATTTTTTATTGCATCTGGATAAATTAAAATATTAAGATGAATAAATTAAAATAATATATTTTAATAAAGTGTATTTATAAAAAATATTTTAATACAAAAATTTAAAATTAATAATTACATTTTTCAACTTTACTTCTTTATAAAATTTTTGGTTCAAATGGCAGCGGCGAACAACATTAACGTGAGTTAACTTCAATTTAAAAATCAGAATTTAATGGATAACATAATTGTAATATGACCAATATCACTTTCAAATCTTTACGCAAGAGAGGGGATAGAAAAATAAAGTAATCTTGTTATTTCTTCCTTTCTTCTCTCTCAAATCTATTGAAGTAAACAAGTGAATTACCTTACAACTAGTCTTTTTTTTATTCACGTGAATGGTATATCCTGAAGTGAACATACCCTTATGTATTGTCATGTATTTTGTGATGTGTTTCCATGTAAGTTTAATATAATTTGTAAGAATTATAAATGGACTGTCCAATAATAATAATAATAATAATAATAATAATAATAATAATAATAATTATTATTATTATATATAATATTTAAAGGATGAAACTCTCGTAGTATTTAGTTTTCCATTAAAGTAAAGAGATTTTACATTAGCTTGTGTGTTTAAGACATACATAAGACTATTTGTTAACTCTCTTCAACGATGTAAGTTGAAATGGTAAATTTCTTTGTCCAATATTTTTTATCTATCTAGTTTTTAAATAAGGTCATGTAGACATTACAGGAATTTTGACTATTGACATTACAAAATTCATTAATCATTTTATCATCACAAGAAAAAAATATAACGATACAAAACATAAAGATCACACCAAATCTATTTCATCATCATAGTTTTAATGGTTCAATTTGGAACCAAAATAACTTTGATTCACATTCTTGAATTTTGGTTTACACATTTAAAAAATTGATTACTCTCCATTCTTAACCGTCCATTTTTAACATTTCTGATGATGCCACTATCCAATTAGCTAATTTATTTCTAGTTGGATAGTGAATTTATATTATTATACTTTATTTTTAACGTATTTAATAACTTATTTAATATTAACTTTGTTTAATGTTATTTATTAACTTTATTAAATAATTAAATTTTTTTAATTAAATTTTTTAACTTGTAAAAACTAAATAATAAATGTATTGTATACTTATGCAAATTTATTACGTGATCGTATAGGTTAAAAATTGAATGTTAAGATGTCAGAAATATAAATGTAAATTCTTTTAAGTTAACCAAAATTAAAACTATAAAATAATAATAATAATAATAATAATGGTGTTATTTTTTAAATGTACGAATGAAAATGAACAACCAAAATTATGAGAAACAAATAATCGACTTATTAAATTACATAGAGGAAAAAATGTCTAATTAAGTTAATCTTATCAAACAAAATCTCAAGTCCAAATTAAATATATGAAATTTTGATTTTGATTCATTAATTGCATTATAGTACAGATTGAGTGTAAGTAAACTCTCAAATTCAAAATGGAAAAAAAAAATAGTTGGAAATGAAGATTTTATTAAAAGTGATTAATAATTTTTTATATATGATAGTTAAGGAATTTGGTGGATATTTAAAATTTATAACGGTGGTGAAAATAAAAGATGAAATTTTAATTTATGAAATCATTTTATTATACTATTGTGAGATAAAAGGTAATTAATAAAATATATTAAATAATCCTTAATTATTAGGCTTCTATGTCTACTTCCAATCGGTTCTTTATTTATCAAGTTATATTTGTTTCCTCTTATTCTAAATTGAATTTTTTTTTTTATGTTTGAAAAATATCTATTGAGAAAGATAACCGTGCTATAAATTTCCCGTAATCTAAACTAAAATCCATCATGAAACTACATGCAAAATAAAAGTAATCATTGAAATTGAATGGCACAATTTTTTAAAAATGGTACAGTTGTTAAAGTGGAAGTTTTTTCCTGATCTTAGATGGAAACCAATATTTTCCCAACAATTTTGTGAGCAATTAAATCAATTTGTTTCATACACTGTTGTAAAATTAACAAGATATAGTATAATATCTGCATTATTTGATTTCATAAAATTAATTTATAAAATAAAATTTGTACTTTATATATATATATATATTATAAAATTATCTTATTTTTTATTAATATGAAATTTTCAACCATATCGATTTAAGTAACCTTAAAAATGTCTTATAGCACTCACTCGTACATAATAAACCATACACATATCAAGCTTACGAAAAATAAAACCCAATAAATAAAAGTGACCTTAATTTCTTATATTTCATTTTTCACACCACTTTAGAGCAAGCGGCAACTGGTTGAACTTAGTTTTCTATTTATAAGATTTGGAAGGTTATTATTTGGATAATTATGATGAGAAATAAAATATCAAAAACAAATTTTATATATTTGTATTGGTGTTTCTGTCAAAAAATTTGTATCCAATCAGTTTTGAAGTAATCCAGGATTATAAAATAACATAGATAAACATAGTGTAGGACACTCAAGTGTCCCAGAAAAAGTTACAATTATTTTAAATGAAAAAATAAAGTTTTTTTTTTTATTATTATTGCTTCTTCTATCACCGACTCTGATCGATTTTCCTTTCTAGGTTTTCGCAAGTTACATCTTTCTTTAGTATATTGAGAAGGAAATAATATCCTGGCGACATTTTTTAGCTGTGTATAGAAAAAGGAAAAAGATGTTTTAAAAACTTTTATTTGACAAAATTTTAACAATGTTCACACTGCTGCACTCAATTAGATCTAATATCTTTTTAAAATAAGGCTTAATTACTGTTTTAGTCCTCTTATTTGTTAGCAAATTTTAAAATGGTTATTCTATTATTTAGAGTCTCAATTTAGTCTTCAAGTTTTCAAAAGTGACTCAATTTAGTTCTCAAAGTTAACAGCGTCAAAAATCAATAACAGAACAGTGACATGGCTGTTTTACTCTGGTTGACTTCGAATTACGTGGCCCGTTAGAATTATGTGGAAGGTGAATTGGGGGAAATGAAATTAGGGTTAGTATATTGGAATTGGGATCAGAGGTGAAATAATTTGTCGCTTCTTTGCATTGGTGTGAGGAATTGGGAGCAACACAAATTTCGTTCTTGGGTTTATCATCTGTAATCGCCATCGTGGAGCATATTTCAGGTGAGTTGTTCTTCGAAATTCCATTCTTGCGTTTTAGGGCTTTGTGTATTTTGGGTATAGGGTTTTCAGTTGGTGGGTTTGGGTATAGGGTTTTGATTTGCACACTTGATTGTCGGTTTTTAGTGAAGCTTTGTTTAATTTTTTCGATGTTTCGGTGTTGTCCCACCACTTTGACATTAATGTGTAGTTTGTGGTCCCCCTTTAACGGGGTTTGTGTTTCCTGTCGGTTTGTCGGTGGTATATGTTGTAATAAATGTATATTGGTATGTGTATCTGGTAATTTCACAGGTTTATGATGGAAGATGACAAGTTTAAAGTGGTTATTCACCATGGATGATATTTCGTGAATGAGGGGGAATCAAGTACGTTAATGGCCATAGAAGCGAATTATGGTGTGATGAAGACATGTGGTCTTACTTCGAGGTGCTTTCCATATTGAGAGAAATGGGTTATATTAATGTCAAGGATCTGTGTTATTCAGTATGAGGTTGTCCAGTGTTGGAGGAAAGGTTGCGTCAATTTGTTGATGATGTTGGTGCACTGCATATGGTCCAAATTGCGAAGCAGCGTGGTGAAGTCCATATGTATGTCATTCACTCAGTATGTGTAGCAGAGGAGGTACCACTACAAAAATAATTGTTTTTAGCGGGGGTTATATATGGTGTTTCTGGGGGTTTTAACCCCCACTAATGGTTTTACCAGGGGTTTGAGATTCCCCTGGAAGTGCAAGCGTGGCTAACGGATTACCG
>Ga0209589_1009595_pt1 | contig 14531 bp, 6 predicted proteins | sample CowpeawhiteBW_FD_187525 | JGI IMG/M metagenome (GOLD analysis project Ga0209589, IMG submission 187525) | Root nodule microbial communities of legume samples collected from California USA - Cow pea white BW (SPAdes) (version 2) | ecosystem: Host-associated > Plants > Roots > Nodule | place: USA... | reverse complement strand
CACACAGAGAACCTTGACCTTAGCTTTCCTAGCAACAACAACAACACTCAATCTCCTAGAACACCTCTCAGGAAAAGTTATCGCTCTACCCACACTAGGTTTTTCAAAGCTTCTATTGAGAACACTCAGAGAACTCTCTTGCAATCACAACACTAACACTCTAGCTTCTAAAAAAGGTATCTGAGAAGTAACTCTGAGGTTCCTTAAATAGAGGTTCCTAAAATTAGGTCAAAAAGCTGAACAGTCGTGCCCAACTGACCAGGATAATCGATTATCACGATAATCGATTATTCCAGTGTGGTTTATGAAAAACAAATTTTTGAGCAGATAATCGATTATTCAGAGGTGATAATCGATTATTCTAGTGCTTTCTTTGAAAAAATTGGTTCAGCTCAGGATAATCGATTATTCTAAGTGATAATCGATTATCACTTTGATTTTTCGAGAAATGCCAGAATTTTCTTGTACAATACTGATTCAAACTAATCTAATTACATTTTACAAGATAGCTTTAAACACAACAACACATGGTCTTCATATTGGCTTCCATATGGCTTTCAGGTTTCTTTTATTATCATCAAAGTCTTGCTTCAACATTTAGACTTGTATTGCTTTTGCCAACCAATTTATGTAAAACAAAGTCTAACCTATAAATCTTTTTTAATTATGATTTTTGCTCCTAGGATCGTTTTAGAAAGCTTGTTGATATTTCATATTGTTCCTTAATTAGATTTATTGTTAGTTTGCTTAATTTAAACAACCTATTGTTTTCTTAATTCAAGAGGTAAAAGGATGAAATCTCATATATTTACTTAGAATGTGTGAGGAACTTATTAAATATTTAATGCTTGTTTTGCTTTCAGAAGTTTTAGACTATTCTAAGCAAAACAAGCAAAACACTACTTGCTCTGACTTGTTTTGGTACGACTAAGAATTTTTTTTTACTAGGTGTGAGTAATCTTTCTTTTCCAAGAGTTGTTTTTTGGGTAGAAACAAGTTCTTGAAGAACTTCTTGGAGGGTTTTGAAGATCAAAACAAAGTTTGAGGAGGAAATTTAGTGTGTGTTCACTTGAACTAGTACTATAATGTATTTTTGTTGTTGTAATAATGTGATATTATTCTTGTTTTTCTTTGTTTCTTGGGCATGTTTAGCTATTTCTGAATAGATTGTTTAGAAGTGGTTCAGTAAAAGGGTGCTACTAGTTTTTTAGAGAAAATCTTGTAGGGTGCGAAAAGGTTTTTCTCATGTGACTCTTTAAGACTATTTGTTTGTAATTGATTATGTATAATGGAAAGCCTAATTAGTGTTGCTTGACAAACTAGATGTAGCTTAAGTAGTGAACCATTATAAAAACTATGTGTGCAATCTCCTTTACTTCCTTGTTCTTTTAATTTCTTGAACAATAAATTGAATTGCTTTTGTTTTTGCATATTAATCAAGATATGAATTATGCATAATTTCTTGATTCATATAATGTAATTTTTTTAATTTATATTAGTTGACATTAAAATGAAGTAATTGGTTAAAAAGATTATTTCACTAAAAGATTGTATTCAAAATTCTTTATTAGTTGTTGATTTAAGGTGACTTTTATTCTAAGTTTTAAGAGTTTTTAAAAAACATAATAAAAGTTCAATTCACCCTACACTCCCCCTCTTAAAATCATCCAATCCTTTTAACAACATGTGCTTGATCTCCTTAAAGAACAAGTAAGTTATGATGTAAAACCTTAAGAGTTTCTATTGAACAAAATCATAGAATTGGAAGAAAGGATCTCTCTTATAAAGAAAACAAAATATCAGAGATTGTACATTTGAAACCATACATTGCTTATGCAATTAACATGATAAGTTAGTTTATGCATGAAAGATAATGACACATCCAATTAGTTGACAAAATTCTTCAATACTTGAAGTCAAGCACAAGAAATGGGTTATTCTTCAAAACATAAGACATTTTGACTCTGAAAATATATATCGATGCATATTGTGCATGATCTATTATTTTCGTCCAAATACTAAGAAAAATATACAATTAATATTGTATGTTTCTGGGAGAAAGTTTAATGACTTAGAGATGCAAGAAACAAGATAAAGTATTTTGTTCTAATGTAGAAGAACAATTACAACCCCTTGCTCAAGGTATGTATGAAGGGCTATGAATGAAGATCATACTTGATGACCTAAATATAGGCTGACATTCTTCTGCAATTGTGTTATGGTAACAAATCAACCATGAGCATTGCCTATAATCTAGTCCAACATGACTGCCTAAACATGTTGAAATTGATAGGCACTTGATCAAAGATAATATTGCTAGAGGCTTAATGGTTACAACTCATGTTCCCATAATATTTCAAATAACATAAATTTTGACTAAAGAGCTTCCATAGTGTAGATTCTAGAGTCTTGTGGGCAAGTTGGGAATGATTGATATTTATTTATCAACTTGAGGGGTTGTTCTAACAAATTGTTAGAGTAAAATCCCAACACCCTGAATGTTTTTGATTGAACGCTTAAAACAACTAAACTTAAAACTTGAAAACATGAAGAAGTGATGTTTAATGGATGCTAATCAAATCATGTGTGTATATGCTTCTTTAGATAGATGACAAATCAGGATGCCAAGTTCCTCTTTATTTGTTGGGCAAATGAAAATCAATCAGATGAAAAGTACAACTCAAGACTTCAACCTAACAAGCGAAAAGAACATTCTAAAGTTTAAGTTTGTGATATAGAGAATGTCTTCACCATTTGTTGTGAAGAGATTTATGCCCAAAGTTCAAGTTTCATTCAAATATCTCTTGGATTAAAGAGCTAAAACTAAAATGTCTATAAACTTTATTTGACACAATCATGTCCACTCTAGTGCGTACTTTTATTACTCAAAGAGTACTTAATATTGCATAAAGGGCATTAAATGCTTCTCTACGTACAATCTGAACAAGGAATGGAGGAAAAGAGAAACACTCATCTAAGTGAGTTCAATGCTACTCAATGGCCATATAAGGAGTTTACAATGATCACTTATTCTCAAGCCTATATAACAATTATTTTTTAAAGAAGATCAAGAAGAATAAATTTGCAAGTACCAAAATTCTGCTAAAATTTCCTTGTGCCTTAAAAGCTTTTTAAGAACAATATTTGTGTTCAATCTAGCTAACTAGTTAAGAGAGCCTAAAATTGTATACATCGAAAGAGGCAAACCTCCCTAATGAGCTAAAATAATGATTTGTTAATCCCTTAAAATCTGTGTTTGTATAAGTCAGGAGCGTCTTGTCAAAATAATACTTAATTAAGCTAGAAGTGGCTTTTAGAAATAATACTTGAATAAGCTCAATCATGATTGGTTGATAGTCAAAAGAATACTTGGGGTTAAGCGAGGAATGACTTGTTAAAGAAAAATACTTGGTTGAGTATGAAATAACTTGGTAAAAGAATACTTGTTTGTACTCTGCAACTTGAACCTGCTTAGCGAATCTTGACTGATTGATCAATAAATATATGTAACCAGTGTGATTAGATAAACCAATACAAAAATATGCAATATCTTTTCTTCTCATATTCTTCTATATTCATTGCTCAACTAACCAAAAAGATGAAGGAAAGGTTAAAATCAACCTTGGAAAAACTTTTTATATATCATCTTTACAACTTTCTAAGTATCATTTAATAGTGATTAAATAGACAATATAAAATAAAGTTGTCAAAATATTTATATATGATTCTACCCATCTTCTAATGTTCCTAATTTTCACACAATTATTAGGACAAAGTTTTCCGAGTATCCCATAGTAAATTGGAAAAAATATCTTTTGAATTTTCCTCTTTGTTTCAAAATATTTTTATTTCCTTTTTGAAAGATTTTGATTATTATAAATAGAGATAATGAAAATGTAATTGCCATTATTACTTTTAATGAAATAATAATTTATTTTCTTACATATAGTTTAATTCTTAGCTCTAGTGTATAGGGATTTTTTTAAGGATTATTTAAAAGCTATTTCTTTCTTGGGTCTAAGGTAAAAAGAACTTTAAATAGGAGGAAACTCGATGAGAGAACAACCAAAGAGTAGTAGTTGGTTGTAACTAAATGTTAAGGAAAAAGTTATAGCTTGGTAGCGGTAGTAATTTTTGGAGAAAATGTAGATAGTCTACTACAACAACAAAAAAACTTGGAAAGTGTTGGATAAATGTTAAGGTCTTTAAAAAACTAATTAACAAGTTTGTCAAAGGGACTTATAAGCAATGTTTTATCAAGATCATGATTAACTTCTCTAGGTGCCTCCATTGATGCATATAACCTAGGCTTCTTGTCCCTCTTTTCCTTCAGTCTAGCATCCATTTTAGATGTCCCTTGAGGGAGTTTACTAAGAGCTTTCTTAGTGGTTAAGTTAAGAATTCTATGTTAGGTTCTTTTGGCTTCACAACCCAGAATAGCAACCGAATTGATGAAAAAATGGTGGGTAAGGCTTGGGTTGGCTAAGGTTTAAAGGTTGAGGGCAGTTTGGTGGTATAGTGGATTGGATTATTTTGCCTGGCTTAAGAATTAGGTTTAAGAGAAATGTTTGTTTCAGGATAAAAGGGTAAGGTAAATCAAAGCATTGGGCATTATGTGGGATTTTTGGGAGAGAAAGTTTCTTTCTTTGGGAAGATTAAAAGTGTGAATACAAGAAAATGTTAGGTAGTCTTTGATTAAGGGTGTGAGGTCTTACCTGGTCGAATTTAGGTTGAAGGTTAAGGTGGATGAAGATATAAAAAAATCATTTAAAGAAGACTTTTGTGTCGCACAAGTCTTATCAAATAAAAACCAAGGTTCAGCCTTAAATAAAGTTGAAATGTGTTATTTGTATAAAAAGTAATAAGACTGAATTGAAATGAAACAATTGTGGAGATACATTCTAATCGGTATAAATAAATTGAAATGAAATTCTAATTAGTACAAAATGCTTAGATATAAAAATTAATCGGTAAAAGTGTATGGAAATTGAAAATCAAAGTCAGAGAAGCAAGAACAATTAAGGAAATAAAAATAGAACAGAACTAGAAATTGAAGTATGGAGATTAAGGGAATGAGAAGATTCAACCATAGTTCATTGCAAAGGAAATTTGAAAGTGAGTATCCATGGAGCTCTAACGGTCACATAACACATCTCTCTTATGGATGTTGTTCTTCACGTTCTAAAGCACCAAATTGACCTAATTTCACTTTCTTTACGCCGTGCCATATTCATCCCATACTTGTAGACATGTCAAAGTGAGCCAACCCAACTCACATGGGTTGGCTCACCACGAGTTCGGATAAAAATGAATGAACCCAACCCGGCTTACTTTATGGTGAGCCCAAAACTTTGCAACCCGGCTCAACTCATCATGGGTTGGTGGGTTAAGTGGGTTAGCTACCAACCCACATAAAAAATATTTATTTATTTATTTTTAAGAATTCAAATATTTAAATAATCTTTTAAGCAACCTATGAGATCATAATCACAGTAAAATCAAGAATCAATGTCTTCATCATGCTCACCACCAATATATGATGAATTGTTTCCAATATATGAAAGTGTGAACCTATATAATTAGGAGTAGTAAATAATTCTTAAAAAAAAATTAAAAAACAAAATTGTAAAAAAATGTTGGTGGATTAAGTGGGTCAACCCACCTTCAACCCAGCTGGAATCCATTTAACACGTGGGTTAAGTGAGCTAGGTTAAGTTCAACCCACTTTTGAAAAAACTGAAATTTTCTCAACCCAACCTAGCTCGAACCCGTGGTGAGCCAGATTGGCTCACGGATTGAAACCTATTTTGAAATCTCTACATAATTGAAATGTGAGAAAAATAAAAATAAACACTAAGAAATTACAAAATTACTCCTACAAATAAGAAAAACTAAAACTAGCAACCAATCCTTATAAACACTTACTATTTTCCAAATTAAACTGAATCTCATCCAGAGCTTCAGAAAATATGTTTAAATAATCAAATTAAATCTCTTTGAGTCTAAAATCCAACACAAAGAATTACCTTAATTGGACACATGTGGAGAAAGTTATGAACAAAACGGTTACCAAAGGTTAGAGCTGAAAAATCTTGTGTTTTTTGTTGTGTTGGGCACCACATTAAGTGAGTTGTGCACCGATGGAATAGGGACTACCCGTTTTAAGCCGCATTGAGCGACAATAAAATGGCGTCAAGAAGTACTAATAGAGAGAGCATGATTTTAAAGCATGTTGGGTGTGAATAAAGGGTGTTGGGTGGTGTTGTATCCCTTAAATTTCCTAAAAGTGGATAAGCTTAGCCAAAAATGATAGATAAAAGAAATAAATATCCTAATGAGGTGTAATAAGCCTTAAGAGTATATAAATTGAGTTATCAAATACCACCCACACTTAGACTTTTGCACTCCTGGACAAAACAAAGACTAAACAACCTATGACACTATACTCATGCAAACACAAACACAATCACCAAGAACTGAAGATCAAAGACAAAGACTGGAAAACTGAGCTAAGACGATGGACATAATAGAGACAAGCAAGAAATAGACAAGATGTGACTGAGCCAAGAAACATGCAAACACTATTGAACACATTGTTTCAAAATTATGAACAAAGATGTGAGTAAGGAAAAAAACTTCATGCATCGAATTTAGAAGCATTCAAACTAGTCAAGAGAATGTTTAAAGCATTAAAATGAAGAATCTCAATCAAATCAGATTTAGGATTTGTCTGGGACTCGACCTAATACTCAAAGATGGATGGACGTCCAAAGGTCGACCTAAAGTTTATAGGCCCGAGAATTGGGCCAATGTCCGTCTTGTGACCAATTGAGATTTTATTAACATATATTATTTTATACGAGAGATTTGATATTTTGTTTTTATTTTTGTATTTTGTTATTTATTTTTGTAGTTGAAATATTCTCTTATTCTTTGAAGAATATACAATCTATAACCATTTTGTTTATAAAATGTTTATAATTAAAATATTAACTCCCATGGTCAAAGGACGAAATTATTTTAGCTTAAGGTAATCATTAACTTTAAATAAAAAAAATCACTTTAATTTTATTCTTCGGTTCAAGACAACAAATTTTTTACCAAAACAAATTGGCGTCCACCGTTGTACTCGATAAAACTCGATTTCAACCCCACTTATCATTAAAAACTAACTACAATGAAAAATACAAGAAATAACACAAATCATTGAGATGACAATCACAACAACAATGCAGCATATGACACGTGTAAGTTAGGAGAAGACGATGGATTTCTCCACGGTCCCCACTTACTACTCCACAATTAATGTTTATGATCTAAACTTGGCTTGCTTAAAGATTTTATCTCTCCATATCTATGCTCTTTTGGATGCAGGTGAAGGATCAAATGTGTCTCTATTTTTTGAGGTAAAAGAAAGGTAATGATAAAATTGTCCAAAACATAAGATGCATAGAGATCATTTCATAATCTCATAGTCATAAATAATTCTATTTTTGTAGCATTATCTAAAATTCACAATCACTAATTTAATAAACTTACATACTTAATTAAATAATTTCTTTTTTCATTAAATTTTTAAAAAATAACAACAACCAAATGATTTAATTAAAAAAAATTAATTTTGTACTTTATAAAAGATGTATTATATTGTTTAAATTTAAATATACTGACATTATCAATGTATTAAAAAATAATATAATTTTAATTATATATACATTAGGAAAAGATGAATTTACGTTAACATTGAAAGATAATATATATATAAATATATATATATATATATATATATATATATATAAAAGAATTTTTATTATCATTGTTAATTGTACTTAAAAGAAAAAAAATAGTGAAATTCATGAAATATAAAAGTTTTATAATTTTCATTTAGTTTTTCAAAATATTAAAATAAAATGTCTTTTTACAACAATTTTCCTCTGAAATATTTTATAAAATATATTTTGTGCCATTTAAGTTAAAATATATTTTTCTTATGATCTTTTTAAATAATATTATAAATAAATGAGATGCTTTAAGAAACTAATTTTTTCAAAATCTCAATATCATTATTTTATATGGTGTTTAAATAATAAATTAAGATTATTTTATTATTAGACTAAGATTTAAATATACTTGATAAAATATTAGTATTTTATTAAATGTTTTTAGTTATTAAATTGTTTGTTTAAGAATATTGTTAGGTATTATTTTCGAAATTCTTAATCTTTTATATATATATATATATATATATATATATATTGTTACTGGATATAACTTTTGAAATTGTTATGCAGATAAGTAACTTTTTGTAGTTATATTCAAAATTCATTCATGAGGTTCAAATTTACTAACTCAACTCTGCTAGGGAGTGGGGACTCCATTTGAAGCGACTAGTCCAAACTCAGTTTGGGATGTGGAAGACCCATTTAAAGCTACTACTCCAAGCTCGACTTGGGGGTCGGGAAAGAGCCGTTTAAAGAGCTTGGCGACAAGGAAGACCCGTTTAAAGCTACTACTTGAAGTTGGACTTGAGAGTGGGGAAGACTTATTTAAAGAGACTAACTTAGCTCGGCTGGGAGGTAGCCTTAAAAGTCGGTTTAAATCAAATTCAACATGACTAGGGTTATTTATTGGTAAAGCTAAAACAAAATCAAGAAGTTATTTATTTTGCAAATATAAGTCAAGCCATAAATTATTACGCAGGTCATAAAGATGATGTAAAAGTGGAGCGATAGAGTGGAAGCTAAAGTGGTTAGATGCAAATAGACAACACCAAATGTAAAATTGAAAAGACAAGAGAACTAGTTAAAACAAAACAATTGAAAATGTTTGACAAGTAAGTATTTAGAATGGAGTTAGCAAACTTTTTCAACCTTTACACCTCAGATACTTCGGAAGGATGGGGAGTTGTATACCATTCCGGTCGTTCTGAACCTGACCCGATACTTGAAGATGGATGAGAAGTTGTTAAGTCCCAATTTGACATGATTTAGATTCATAAGAGCACTTCTTTTGGCATAATTTTGCTTTTAATTCTTTTGGTTTAATCCTTTTTTCAGTTTTTCTTATAAATAATAGACTTTATAGGAAAATGAGTTAATTTTGACTTTTTAAGTAGTTATTTTAGTTTAGTCTTTAATTGAATTGTAGGAAAATGAGTTAATTGAATTTACTAGCTTTGATATTCTATTTTCAATGTGCAACGTGTTTTTCAGCTTAAGTCTCCATGTTTTAATTAGATTCTTACTTCTTTGCTTTATTTAACATATGGAGAAGCTTTTGGCTAGTTGTGATAGCTAAATTGAAACCAAAGCTAGTGTGGTTAATTAGGATGGCTATATAAAACTGTTTTTGAGAAGTTCACTGGGGAGGTGTGGGGGACCACTTAACTTTCACCATTTCACAAATTTCATTTCATCTCTTATTCTCTCAAACACTTTCATAGAACCTTCGAAAAGTCACTTTCTCATTTCTTTGCTAGGATTTACAAATTCTGATTCTAGTGTTATTCATGCTCATCTTTGGCTAATAAGGGCAACTTCTTTGCTGAACTCTATTTTTCAGCAGTTAATTCAAGTTCTTCGACTTCTATTACATTCTTCTATTGCAATTTTTGGATTCAAAACTATGTTTTCCACGTTGTCTTTCAAATTCCCCGATTAAAATGCTAGAAATTTATATTTCTGCTATGTTTACTAGTATACATTTTGTTCATGCCTTTCAATTACGTTTTTTCTATTTCCAAGTGCTATTTCCAGTTCTTCTTCTTCATTTTACTTTCTAATCATCTTACGTGCTTAGTTTGAATGCTAATTTTTAGTTTTAATCACCGTGTTACAAATCTTGCAATTTGGCAGTTAGGTTAGTTTAGTTAGTTAATTTTGTAAGTTGCCAATTTAGGTTTTAAATATGCATTTTCAGATCCTATATATGTTTAGTTTCCAGTTTTAATCACTGCTTCTATGATTCTTACACATTCACATCATGCTTGTACTGTTGATTTTGTCACTGGATTCTTATTTCTGGTTTGTACCTCTCCTCAAGAACTTATGCTTTCTAGAATTGGCAAGAATTGGAGATATGAATTCATGCTCTTGATTTCATGAAATTTTTTGTTCCAACTGTTAATTAGCATTGTTATAGATAGATTCTGATGTTCAAATCACATGTTCATTCACTGCATTTCATTTTAGCTGGTTAATTGCTTAGTTTACACTTGTTGGAAAAAAAACCTGATGTTAATTAGCCATTTTGATAGAGGCTGTGTCGCACAATCCTCATTAAATAAAAACTAACTTTCTTCCCTTAAATAATCTAGCATAGAGTTCAACCTAGGTGTCAATCCAAGGAACATATTTCAATTGAATTCAATAAATAATTTCTTTCTCAACAAAACAAAAATTGGGATATTAAAACAATGAAAAGTAAATGAACAATAGAAACCAAAGTGCAATCTAAAAACTGAAAATGAAATGCAAGAAAGTGTGTAAAGGAAACACAAAGACATAGGTGCAGTCATAGAAATTGTCTACAAACGTAAACTTGTGATAGCAAAGCAAAACTATAAAATAAAATGCAAGTACAAATTAAAAGTACAGTAACATGAATGAAAATGCAAAACAAGGAACAACATAAAAGTAACAATGTAAATGGAAAACTATAACACTATAACATTGAATGCTTAAACTGTAATTTAAAAACACAAAACAACGCTGAAAACTAAAGTGGAACATAAAACTATGCTGAAAAATAAATAAAGTTGAAATGTGTTATCTCCATAAGAAAGTAATAACAAGAAATTGAAATGAAACAAAATGTGGAGATACATTCTAATATGTAGAAATAGTTGGAAATTGAATTCAAATCAGTAGAAACTCTAAACTAGTCCCCAAATCTCATGTGCTATTTGCCTCCCTCTTAGGGTTGTCATTCTTCACTAAAGCACCAAATTGACCTAATTTCACTCTCTTTGAACCATTCCATCTTTATCACACAATGCTTGTGATGGAGCTCCAAGCGTCAATTTGGAGAGGGAGAGCTCCATGGATGCACCGGAATGATGGAAATGGAGACAAGTTTGAAGACTCATATAGCTATGGTATGGTGTGGTGGAGATGAAGTTTTAGGAAGGAGACCTATCCTAGGGAAGGAGGCTAGAGGAGCTAAGGTAGAAGCTTAGTCTAGCAATGACTCTTAAGACAATAGTGTGGAGTGATCTCAACATCATTTTATTACCAAGCAAAGAGTAAGTCAATACAAATGGTGGAATGCCCCATTTATAGTAGGATGGCCGGCCAAGATGAAACACAAATGTAACATGAAATGAAATGCAAAACTTGGCTTGGAAAGCAAGCTATCCTTATATCCGTGTGATGCAATAGAGTGAAGGATCATGTGCCAAGTGACAATTCATGCTCTCCATGCCTTGCACCATGAGACAAGTGTGAGCTCCAAGTGTGCTCTCTAAGCCATTCTCGGCCAAGCCTTTCAATTGGGCTTGAATTAGCCCAATTTGAAAGTTAATCAACAATGTACTTTGGCTTTTTATTTTATAAAGTATGGTTTAACATGTGGCTCAAAAATAAAGTCTACTCTAATGCTCCAACATGCATCCTCTCATATTTTAACATCTTTCTTGGCCCATGAGAATAACATTTGAAGCCCATGAGGATTTTGGTCATTTTGAGACAAACCCATTTGAATATTTCTTAACATGCTTCTTGTTACAAAATTACAAAATTACCCATACAAAGAAAAACTAAAATTGGCAATCAATCTTTGTAAACATCTGCAAATTTTAAACTGTGTCTCGTCTTGAGCTCCAAAAAGCTATGTTCTAGTGTTCAAGTTATAACTCTTTGAGTCTAGAACCCAATGCAAAAAGAATCAACTCAATTGACACAAGTAAGTAGAGAAAGTTATGAACAAAATAATTAGTAAAGGTCAAAGTTGAAGGTTACGTTGGGCAAACATTGAGTGTGTTAGGCATTGACGAAACAGGGACTACCACTTTTCAGCTGCGCTGGGCACCCATAAATTGGTGTCGGGCGGTATCAACACAGAGTGTGTATAAACTAAGCTAAAAGTGATTGGTAAAAGAAATAAAGATCCTAATAGAGTACAATAAAACTTATGAGAGTATAAAAATTGAGTTATCAAGAATTAAGATATGGGTCATGTGGTCCGAGGTAGGAACTTTAGTAGATGTAGATGGTTATTCTTGGAAAATAAGGATTGCTCCTTTGGCAAAATGAGTAGAGGTTGCATATTCGTGAAGGACCCATATCATGGAAGAGAAGTAGACGTTTCGCTTCTTTTTTTTAATCAGTATAGAAATCTTTTTCTACCTAAATTGTTCTTCAATAACTTCTTGTTGTCTTTATTTATATATATATATATATATATATATATATATATATATATATATATATAATATAATATAATATATTATATTATAATATATTATATTTGTACATATATATTATCCAACAAAGGAGCTACATTTTTTAAGATCTTATTTTTAGAAACAAAAATAATTTTATATTTTATTCTTTATTGTAAAACATTTAATCAAAATTTCTCACAACAATATTACATCTATTTATCCTTTGTCTAACAAATTTTAATCAAAATTTCTTACGATAATGTTACATGTATTTATCCTTTGTCTAACAAAGTTTCTTCAAGGAGACCCAAAAAAGTTAGACTTCAAGATAAATATAAGAGTTGGGTATTGTCCTTTATTGTCTTTCCTTCACTCATCTTTTCTTGCTCTAACAATTAGCTTTGTCACTTTATAGAACAAATTTGGAAGGTTTAGGAATTCAAAATATATTACAATACATAAATTTAGTATAGTATATGCAATGAAAATTATTTACTTTGGAAGTGTCTTCTTCCATTTCCTTAATGCACTTAATTCTGATTCAACTATAGTTTTTATATTATTCTATAGGAATCTATTCAAATTCATTTTAAATAACTAATAATATAAATTTTAAATAATTACCATTTCACAAATCAAAACTCCGGTATTCATAACTATCAATATCGAGAAATAAGATTGGTTTAATGGAGTTAAAAAGAAAAGTGAGAATCTATGATCCACTACGTGATTTTGAAAATTAGGAAATTGATTATTTTAGCAATAAGAGACAAAATTAAAATAAAGAAATTGTTAAACTGAAAATTGAAATTAGAAAAATTAAATTCATATTATATATTATTTATATAAAACATGATTCTTGTTGCAGTATCTTGAAGTCTCAAGTCTCTTTTATTCTCAAGTCTCAACTTTTTCACAAACCTAAGTCTCAACGTCTTCCTATAGAGTTGTTTATTTTAAGATTAATCATTCATAAAATAATTAAAAAAAATTATTGCTCTTCTCAATTTGACAGTAAGTCTTTTTTTTCCCTAAACTTGAATTATCTTTCTACAGAAAACCCAACGTTGAATTATGTTTCAATTAATCTATTATCCACCAAAAAACTAAACCATAATCTAATTAATAGTTTTGTAGAAAAATTTAGTTCTTCATCAAGATATATGCAAAAAAAATAAAAACTCTTGAAACCTGTAAATCGAAAAGTACCAAAAAATAAAATTGACAAAAGAAACACATTTTTAATTCTAATACAAATCCAAAACAGAATAAAAATAACAACAACACAAATTGAAAGACAAAACATACTAACCAGAAATGAGATGAAAAAATTGGTACACACGAGCAACATGAAAATTAAGAGATTTAAGGAATGTAATCTATCAAAACCAACAAAAAAATGACTTTTAGTAGAGAAGAAAGGAAGGAAAGGCAAGAGAAGTCATTGAGATGCAAAAGGAAAATAAAATCCAAATTGATTATAAGAGAATAAAGATAACTAATTATTCTCTTTCTTGTAAACTAAATTATAATTTACTAAAAAGATGTTTTAATTCATTAATTATTATTTTTACTACCAATAAAAATTAACATACACTAATAATTATTTTATTTTATTTTATTCCCAAACATAAACTTATAATTAATTTAATAGAGCTATATTAGTAATAAAATATTTTTTTGAGGTTTTTTTTTATCTTAAACATAATTTTCTAATTAGTTTAATAGAGGTATATTAATTAGCACTAAAAAAATGAGACATTTTTTTCTTAAACATAATTTTATAATTAATTTAATAAAGAAACATTAGTAGTAAAAGAAATAATTTTGAGACATTTATTTTCTGAAAGCCTAAAGCGGATGCTTTACTTACTTTATCCTTGAGCCAGTCTTAAATAGCACAAAGAATCTGTAAACTAGTATGGCTGAAAATCATCTTGAAAGACTTGAGATTAAAATAAAATGAACTGATGAAATTTTATTGTGATAATAAATATGATATTAGCACCAGTGCAATAAGGACTTTTGGCCCCGGTTATTTTCGTCATTCTGCCTCGGTTTTAGACCCGAGGCATATTGGGACGAGACCAAAAGTTTGGTCTCGGTTGTAAAGAACCGAAGCCATAGAGACTTTTTTTGTTTCGCGCAC
>Ga0209589_1009593_pt1 | contig 14532 bp, 5 predicted proteins | sample CowpeawhiteBW_FD_187525 | JGI IMG/M metagenome (GOLD analysis project Ga0209589, IMG submission 187525) | Root nodule microbial communities of legume samples collected from California USA - Cow pea white BW (SPAdes) (version 2) | ecosystem: Host-associated > Plants > Roots > Nodule | place: USA... | reverse complement strand
TATAAATAATATATATATATATATATATATATATATATATATATAATTATAAATCTATAACTAATTACAATTATTTTGTTTATATAATTTGGGATATACACAATATAATTTAAAAAAAAAAAAGATTACCCCATACTCATTCTGTTATGATTAGATGAAGAGTTAACTGAAGAATCTAACATATATTGATAAAGTAATATTATTTGAATTGTATTTTTATCCAAAATTGCTAACCGTTATTTCAAGTTAGATGATTTATGGCTCATGCGGGTATGTAAAATTTAATTCACCATGTATGAGGGAAGATAGATGTTCCAAATTTTATCTAAATAAATTTTCAAGTTGTACTACAATTGATAAAGAAAGATATTCCTAATATAGAAGTTGTGATGATGGTAAATTTGTTGAAAAAAATGGAATTAACTAAGATTGAGACAATTATCTCTCTTTTAAAGTGAATATTAGTGGAGTCGCTCAAGTAGTGAAGTGATTGTGAGCATGTAATTTTGAAATGTGTGGAATCATAGAACTTTCGTGTTAAGGTTTAAGCAATAATATGATCTTTCAATAATTGTTAAAGCAATGACTAGCGATGTTGAAACTTATTGAGTGATACAATAAGTGATATTTGTCAAGTGTTATAATGATGATTAATTAACTATCAGACATTATGTGAGTATTAAGTCAATCATATGTAAAACCAATTTTTTATCTAGAGTTATATTACTAAAGTAAAGTTGCTTAAGCAATAAAGTTTTCGCCGTTGTCGTTTTAAGGAAGTAAAATCATTAAAGTTGAATGAATACGTCAAATAATGTCTATATAACAATAAAACAATAAGGGTGGTGGTAATAAGGAATATGTGATGTTATATGTTTATATGCGTCAACGATGTTTAAATGTGTGTATAGTATGATTATTTATGACGATGAAATACATGCATATGTAGACATTGTATTTTCTAGGGTCAAATATGATTTTAGTCCCTTAACTTTCGGTAAATTTTGGAATTAGTCTATTTCAAAATTTTAAACTAATTTAATCATTGATTTTTCAAAATACATGAATTTAGTCATTTTAATCAAATTTTAATCGTAAATCTCACATTAATTTATCGCGTTTTGTGATGGATTATATACACGAACAGTTAAAAGAAAGAAAACAAAATAAACTCGGAAATTTGCATGATGAGACAGAAAGAATAGTTGAGAAAAGAGACGACATTGATTTTTAAGCAGACTTTTGGTGTTTGAGTTAGAGGAACGATTTAACCCTGTGTAATAAGAGGAATTTTTGAGCAATAATAATAATCATCATCTAGAAGGTGACACTGTTATTTTGAAAAGCACGTTAAGTTTACTTCAACTTTAAGAAGATGGAGATTACGGGCAGTGGCACCGTGTTTGGCAATAATGCAACTTAACCCGCCGCACCTAATTAAGCCATTATTTTATGAAATCAAACGTAAATTTGGGGCTCTAACCATTGAATTTTGCTCTAAAGGATCTATCATCGCAAGTAGATCGTACTTTATCATAAATAAATTATATATTTCCATACCAATCAATAATGGAGAATATATTTCTTGTCCATAAGGCATTTCTAATTCATCTTTTGACATTTTAAATCTACTTTACATAAACTATTTTTTTTCTTTTGGAATCTAATTTAAAGTATAATCTTTTGTTGCATCTCAGGGTCCACTATACAACACGACTCAGCGGTTTGTCAGCTAGATCCTCTATACCCTAATTTTTTTTTTGGATTATTACTTTATCAAAAAATATTACACACTATCAATATAAAATAATTTTATATTTTTCTTAATTGTAAATCACGAATATATACTGAACTTACTTTAAGAAAATGCGCGTAATAGTTTATAGTTACTTAGCTGTAAAATTATTTTTCTTGTATCATCGTTAAACTCTTCGTTTTGTTAATTATTGCCACTCCAATTTGTTTATTTTATTTTATTTTTGTGGCGAAAGATATTTATAATTTAAATGAGGGCAAGTTGGTGTTTGACAGATCATTATAAAAACTTGAGCATATTAAATAGATTTGTTACTGTCATGTAGCTCTTGGTTTTTTTCTTGGTGGTTGGCTTCTATTTTGCAAGTACATAAGGGAAGAAACTCTAGCTAGATAAGACATTATTTTCACATTCTGAGCATGTCTTTATATAATAATGGCAAATACAAGTTTGGATTTCCTTTGGTTAATTACATATTTTGTGCCAACTTGTATACTATATTCTAGTTTTTGAATTTGTTCTTATTTCTAGAAAAAATATTTAGAGGTTTAGAGCATCTATCGATTTTTATAAAAGTTTTAAGTGAAATTTGATATTTAGTCGTTATGTTTTAATTAAATTCACTTTCTAAATAAACGAATTAGAAAATTAAGATTTTTTAAATTTAAAATTATTAATTTGGGAAAATTTTACCATGAACTTAGTAGTTAAAATAGTGAAATGTGTAGTCAAAATACATATAAGCCCAATATTAACACATGCATCCTGAGCTAAATAAAAAATACACTCAAAAGTTTCAAGTTGGAAATTTTTAACACAATTTTTTTTCCAAACTTTAATAAAAAGTTGGTGATTAAAATTTAAAAAGAAAGAGATATAGTCTTCTTGCACCAATTATATTAAATATTTATCTTTAACATATCAAATTGCATTCTAGATAACGTTTCATTTATTTACATTGCTTGACACTTTATATTTCAAATCTCAATTTAAAATCTCAATTAATACATACAAAAATTTAACGATGTTGAGTTAAAAAGATTATATTTATCTATTTTAAAAGCTTAAAAATCAAAATATTTCAAAAAAATTTAGCTAAACAAATTTTAATTTCTGCTTCCAAGTTTCTGAAATACAAACATATTTAACTCATTGTTTTACTATAGTTGTATGTATGGGATAGGACCGAGATTATGTGATCCTTACATATGAATATCATACAAGCCAAGTTAAATGCGTCATTAAGATAATTAGATGATCAAACACTCACATTAAGATAACCTAATCAGACTTAGCTTATTTGGTGCGGAAAAATCCATAAAAGTTTAAGAGGTTGTCCTGTTTAAGATTTCACTCCATTAGTACTATATCTACTGTTCCTGTAAAATTTATAATTTGAGCATTGCGCGACTTAAGTACGAACTAAATATTAATCTTAAATACCAAATAAAAAGGTGAAAGTCATGGGAAATTTTCACAATATTGTTGAAGAGTCAAAATACTGTAATTATAGAAGTTAAAGAAAAAACTAATCTTTATTTTCACGTTCGTAATAATTCTCAAAACGCGACATCTTTTTATGGAGAAATTTGAATGCAGTTTGTAATATAATACATCAACTTATTATTTAATGTATCATGTATGTTGAATATTCGTATTCAACAATAATTAAAGTTAAAAGCACGAATTTTTATTTTTTATTAATTTAATAAAAAAAACAAATGTTGTATCATTCATTCAGCATGCAAACTCATGAAGAAAAAAAGAGAAGATGCAGATTTATTTATAGAAGGTTCATTTGAATAAATTTAGTTAAAAACTCCCAACATAATTTTGGTAGAGTTTTCCTCTTTTATAATTTGGAAAAACATGTTAATGTGTTTTAAAAAATAATATATTTAACTACAACAACAAAGAGTTGAACATATTTTAATGAAAACATTTTAAAGAAATATAATCAAACTGTCTTGAAACGACTTATTAAAGACTATTTTAATATTAATTTTGTCAATAATATCTTATCAATGTAAATTTGTCTGAATCATTAACTAATTAGATAACTAACATATTATTTTTAACGTGATTATTTAGCAAGCCAATCACATTTTTAAATGCAATAGTCCAAAATTAAGTGCCTTTTTTTTTATTAGTTGAAAAATCTGCCAACTGTTTATACGCACCAAAAGAAGAGAGTTCCTTGATCCATCATTGTCAACAGAGTTACAACTATCTCATCTAATTTTCTAAATATTACATACTTGATAGATTCACATCATTTAATTGATCCAATATAAGAAGTAAATTTTCGTTGTTCATAACGATTTTATCCTATTAAAATAATATATTTTTTCTTGAAAAAGTAAAATTAAAAAATAAAATAAAAGCATAGCATGTTGGAAAACCAAGATAATTAAACTGGTGACAGTTTGAAAGTGGAAGACATGAGTTCCGTGGATGACGAGCTTCTTCCACAAAGAACACTGAAATGATTTTTTTTTATAATAATATTTTGATTATTTTTAATTTATTATTTAATTAATTTTAAATGATTATATTATATTATTAAAAATAATGCATTAACCAACTCCATGTGGGACACCCCATGGGAACAATTGGACAAAGACCTCACTAGTGTATGAGTGGTCCTCCACCTAAGACACCAAAGCACCACTTTTTATATATACCTATGTGTCTCGATAACAATTACCTTTATCTTTTAACCCATTAGGGACGTGTTTGGACACCGATTAGATTAACCCAATGTCCGTTCAGTGAGATGAAAGAAATGATAATCACTTTCGTACATAAACGTGAGTTTGGGGCCATGAAAAAGTAAACGCATTAATTACAGGACATCGGAACTTGTCTCATATTTTATTCAGGTTTCTTACATACAAGGGTTTCCACTTCACTATCCAACCTCTATAGTAAGAGTTTGTGCTTTTCTCTTATAATTTGTCTTTTTTTTTTTTATTTCTTTTAACTTTAACTTTAAAAATTTGCTATATAATAAGGTTTTTATTTATTTATAAATAATATATTTGTTTTATTTTTAATCGATGTTGATGTTTTATATATAGTAATTTTATCGATGCATTATATATAATAAATTTATCATATTTTTCATCGATGTGTCATATATCCTAAATTTGCTATATAATGTAGATCTTTAACACACTTGCTTCTAAATAATTTTGATATTATATTAAAAATTTGACTTTAAACATAAAGTATAAATTAGTTTACAAAATATATATATATATATATATATATATATATGATAAATTTATCATATTTATAATTTAAGTTGACATCCAACAAATATATTTTAAGTGCGTAATTATATATTTGTAGATGTTCTAGCAAGAGATACAATAAAAACAAAAATCTGGTTAGAATAAAACTCTAATTCTATATTAAAGAGCAAATTTTAAACGTAATTTTCTTTTTTTAAGATGATGTTTACTTTTAGTTTTATATATATATATATATATATATATATATATATATATATATATATATATATATATATATATATATATATATTTGCGGTTTCTACACTGGATGATTGAATCCGGGGGCATTCGATCAAGGTTTTGCACTTTAAATATCTAAATTAAATGGGATTTCATTTCACCATTAACTTCTCATCCACTTAAACTATTCCTTCTATCATGACTAGAGTCAAATGATATGGCTACGTACTATTGCTGATTTTGAAGAAAAAGGTTTATTTATTATACTAATTCGTTTAGTTTGATTATTCCTCTTGGATATAGTCAAATTTTAATTGTAGAATGAAACAATTTTTGTCTCATTATTATCTCTGCCTCACTATCCAAACACTACAAAACAACCAAATTTAATTCAATTACTCTCAAGTTTCCAACATTATTAATTCTCAACATGACCTAATTCGTAGAGGTACAACTATTTGAATTGATATATAGTAACAGTAAAACCCATTTTTAAGTTCAATTAGGTTGATCAATTATGATGAGTTAATTTTATTAATTGGGTCCAATGTTTAAATAGATGCGAATTAAACAGGATAAGCTATAAAACGTTAGTCTTTTTAAAATAAAATAAAATAAAAATAAGTTAAACTTCAATAAAAAAAATATAGATTGTTATTTTATTTCAGTATAATAGAATACAACGTGTAATAGTAAATATAAAGTAGAGTCCATATATAAACTTGAAAATGAACGTCAATAACGTTTAAAATATTAGATTTATTGTTTATGATTTTACTAATGGTATGAACAAACAAATAGGCACAAAGTAACAACATGATCTGAGCTAATAAAAATTCTAGTCAAACTATAAGTGTAAAGTAAAGTAAACCATCCTGCGGAATAAGTATTTACTCTATAAACGTTTGAAGTTTTCAATATATTAATTGTTTATTCATTTAGTTCCAGCAACGAATAATTCATAATTATATCATTATTTGAGAACTGTATTCTATGAGACATTAAACTAATCCTTTCACCACCAACTTGGTGCTGAAACAGTTATTAATTTATGACCAGCAACTTCCACTTCCATGGTTGTGATTCACCCTAGAACTATATAAAAACACGCCAATTATGAGTAGTTGTAGTCAGCCACCATGACAGAAACGTAACCATCAATCATTATTACACCAACTCCTCCTCGCCTCCAGCCAAGAAAATCCATAAGCATCGTACATTGTATTGGGATACCAAGGAACATGTTTGGTGGGCTTTAGGGTTTTTGGTTCATATTGTTCCCAGATAATGAACGAGAATAATAATTTTGGTTTCAGTTGAATTGAATTTTGATAAAAAAAAAAAAAAAAACTCAACTACCAATGAAATCATCAAAAGGTGATACTCATTAGTAGAATGAATACTTGTTTCACCAGCATACTTCAAACCCACAACCCTGCTTTGTTCATAAAATGAACCATGAATCCAGGTTGTGATTATGGCATGAATTTCCTACCTGGAAACTACCCTGATAAAAATAATGAAGATGCAGCAGCCATATTCTAATATATTGTTTGAATCACTACCATTTTAGAGCTATTTTGCTAACTGAAGATGGTAAACGAAATATTGATGAAGCTAGTGAGTGACCTCCAATCAATCACACACGCTTTAGCTTTACAGGTTTGGCAGCGTCCTTGGCAAGCAAGAAGTGAATTCCCCTAACCAGTTCTTCTTTCATCGTGAATATAACAGCAGCAGCAAGCACACTTTGTACAATTTTTGTGCCCATACCTTTGTAAAACCCATTCAACCCTTCATACCGGATCATTTTTATAACAGCATCCCTAGTACCTGGATTTAAAGAAAATTATGTAACTTTAGAGAGGAAAGGACGAAGAGTAATATTTCTAAAAGTTGAGTTCACGTTGCTTTTAAAGAGATTTTTTTTTTTTTTTTTTGAACTTATACTTTGTTGTGCAACTTATTTGAATTTGTTTTTTAGAAAAACTAAATTTATTCGCACTAATATTGTAGTAAGCAGTTTTATTTGGATTATACTTTCATATTAAACTTTTATTTGAGATTATGTTTTAAAGAATTGTTTTGAAATAATATTATTTAATTTTTTTAAAATATCCACAAGTATCAATGGTTACTTTTGTATAAAAAAAAAAAAACTCATTTTTTATTCAGGTAACAAGACTGGCTCACAAGTCCAAAAATTTCTAGATCAACAAGGTAAAACAAAATATCATCATAACTTATACCTTTGTAATGGTGCCTCCTGTCTCCTGTTTTATCCTGTCTAGCCTGGAGCCTCGCCTGGGGGAACAAGATATCATCAAGTAAGAAATTGAGAAAGCCATTTTTCAGAGATAGTATTCTCAGTCCTCCCCATTCACTATATCTAGTGAATAATGGAAATCATTGTGACAGATCAACAACATGCTAACACAATTTTAAAAATAAGGCATTTAGTATTATAACAAATTGTCTACTATATCTAAAACAAGTTATCTGAATTAAATTTAAAAATAAAGTGACAGATTATTACAATGCCAAACACATTAAATCACGCTATATGATATACTTTCACAATCATAACCAAGAGAAAGCTAGTATAGTATACCTTCACAACAAGGAGTGGATAAGTTACAACAGTAGCTCCAAGCTTAGCCAAAGCTCCAAGAAGAAATATCTAGCCTCATAGGGAAGTTTCAATAGCAATATAGTAACAAGGCAATATAAGAGAAAATATATGGAAAGGACATCACTGAATGAAAAGAGATATTATGCAGAGTGGCGAAATGACATAATACCTCTAAAGCAGTTACTCTGTTGCTATTACGTCTTTTTCTTATCTTTGACAACATGGCCTCATACAGCATGAACTGTATGGAAGGATTGCTTACCTGAGTTAAAGAACAAACGATTAGTAATACTCCCTCAGCATGAAAGATATTCACTTTCAACATACCATGATCAGTGATGGTAATACACCTTTCCAGAAACCCCGAATACCAGCTTCATCAAAGATTTCTTGAATCTGAAAAATTGTATTTAAAAATTAAACAAATAAAGGAAACAAGAGGGTTTGAAAAGTATCAAGCATTATCAGGACTAGTTAAACTCTGCATATTATAGGAGGGGGGAGAATCATCAATCAATTTGTGTGAACACTTTCAGACAATCTATTCTAACTGGAATATGAAAACCCGGTATATGAAACAAGACTGTAAAACGAGTTTTTCAAATATATCATATCAGAATAGCCGAGTTGAATAACTTCTCTAAATTACTAAGATTCCAATACAGGCTTTGCTTACCACACGGCTAGTTCCATAAGGAAGAGGCTCAACTGCAGAAATAGTTGCTTGCTCAGTGGCAACTAACAAACCCTGATCAGGTGCATGGTTCGACTCTTTTCTATGTGCCTGAACAGTAAAAAAGGGTTTTGAAATAAAATAGCAAAGTCAGAATCCAAGACTTACTTGGGCAGGAGAAAATCAAAGAGAGAAAGACAGCTTTTGTTTATCATTTATTCTTCTAAATTACAAGAGAACACAATTTTGATTACTACAAGAAAAACAAATAGTAAAACGAAATCAGTTACAGACCTTGTATTATATATTATATACTGAAACAATTTAAAGCAACAAAATAATCTTTTGTGCGTGATACAATATTCCCAAATAGTTCCCCAATCCATGAAAGCTCTAAACTTTGTGAAGTCGAGACCAGCATTCAAAGGTATCTTTGACAACTTCTCTTCCAAGTTTATCTACTTACAATTCTGATTACTTATGGAAATGTTTTAGCTTGTTAGAAAGGAAATAAAATCCTCAACAATAGTCTTAATAATTTATTTACATTCTAATAATCATATACAAAAAATAAAAAATAAACAAACAAACAAAATTAGGAGAAAAGGAAGTTCTCCCAGGAGTTAATCAGTATTAACTATTTCATTATAATTAGTGTATACCAAGAAACAAGACAAAAAAGGGCTAGGATAAGCAACAAGAGAAAGGAAAGCATAAAAAACAGAGAACAATAGATGAATAACAAAAAGCAAATTACCTGCATACGGGTAACAACTACCCATATGGGATTTGTCAATAGCACGTTAACACACCTACACAAAGATTTATCTAGCAATTAGGTAATACCACTACACATGAGTACGGAGACAGTGAGACAATTCATAATCATTTCTACCAACATAATCGGCATTTAACAGTTTGCGCTTTTATTAGAGGAATGTAAATTCAGCTGTTCTTTTACGAAGTCAAATTTGAAAAATGTCGAAATAGAGCCTTCAGAACTAAACGATGATGTTAATATGCCAACTTAACTGCCGTAGCTGAAAGAAAAGCTTAACAATAACTTATATTTGTTGGGGTGATAGCAGAGTAGAACCAAATGGGTTTGTACACTAAGACAAAGTAAACTACCCGGATAAAGCAGCAGTGAGAAGAGAGGAGAGCATGCCAACTGATCCATCACTGACACCCATTTTCTTTTTCTCTAGTGCAGCTGCTTCAGCCATGTTCCTGAATATTTGATAGAAATAATAGTAAACACCCTGTACAATAAAATTGAGATATTAAAACATTGAAACCTAAGTCAGAACATTGCACAAGCAAGTTACCAGAGAGTATATCACGCAGGAACCAATGATAGTTGGAAAACTTCCATCCTTTTTTAAAAAGATAGCAAGCTACACTACAGACCATCAACAACATCAAACACTAGGATTTTGGTTTACAGCAATAATCAATTTCCCGTGCAGTGGCATATGGTTAAATGTAGAATTCGTGGCTAAGATTAATTTGGACGCACGTTTCAATCATATCCAACGGATTAAAATTAATGCTATCAAAATCAATTGTACCATATATCTGAAACAACTGGGTGTGAATTCTATTAGTCAATAATTATACGAGATAGTTGATAGTTGAAGAAGTAACTAGTTTTTACTTGCCTATACTATCAAGCCTCCAAACAATCAAACTGAGTGTTTGACTACTCCCATTACATGATTACATCAAAGTTTGGAACACAATTAAACTGCTTTCAATTTTATTTGTTTGGCATTAACCATCAAGGTTTCAAATTTTGGTCACAGTCACAGTTTTTATCATGATCCTTGATATTGCAGCAAATGCAGTCACAAGTCGTAAAGAGCTCAAAAACATAAAAGTTGCAGCCAAAATCAATGTCAAATACAGATGTTCAAGACCTTGTTAATCTTGTAGTCATCTTGGGTATAAACACACATGTGATGACGATACCATCCTCAAAATAAATCCACTTCAATCATTCATAACTTTAGTTTACTCACGGATTCAGCAATCAAATCCAGAACTACAAAAAATAAATAGCAATATTACCAAACACGCGCTAAAATGAGCTCACCTGAGACGCAGCGGTACCCACTAGAGATGGCATCAAGCCTCCATACAACCGTTCCCACCCTTCTTCTTTTACAACCTATACATAAACACGACCACAATCACCTTCTCTCTTTCCATCACCGCAGCAAAGAAAAAACAAAATTAAATTCAGATAAACAATCGTGTGATCCTCGCTAACCTGGCACATTCGTTCAAGGGCACTTTGGCTCCTCTTCTCTCTCTTCGGATCACGCTCGGTTTGTTGACGAGTGTTTACCTATAGATCACGTTAGACAAATTAAATCTTAGGATCCTTGCACGACGACCCTGACGAAATTTTTTCAACGAAAAGGTAAAAAAATGCGATTTTTGACACCGTATTCGTACAGTTGAAAGTGGGTATGTGATGAGCTGAGCAATGATCCCGCCTCCAGCTCCGGCCAATCCATTGATCAAAGCGTCCGACATGTTCGTCTTCCTCACTTTTTTTTTCTGTTTTCCCCACTGGGGGGAAACGAAAATCTGAGTTTTAGTGTTAAGGGGTTTACACTATAACTTCGGTCTCAGGGAAGAAGCTGGAAATGCACCCACTCCCTCCTCGTGTTTGCTACTTGTCTGTGTTGTAGTAATGGCGATCTCGCCGTTGGCACAAGAAAAATGGTGTTGGATTGGTACCAATCAATGAAAATGAATGTGATGTCCCCCACGACACGATTCGACTCAACTATAAAGTTTCACTTCGGTTGTTGCGTCTGGGAAAAGAATATGTCAAAATTGTGAAATATGCACAGACCATTCTACCCTTCACTCACCTAAACCTATTTATTATTACCAGTATATCCACTTCATCTTCTTCAAATGCTTACTTGTCTCTTTCGCGCATTTTTCTTATAGTTTATTTAGTTAACCAAATTTATTATATATATAGAGAGAGTAATTTAATATATTATTTAAAAATATGTTAAATTACAATAAATTAAATTTAATAATTACTTTTTTTTTATACTGTAAAGAGCCACGAGTATCATGTGCTTCGTCGTAATATCGCTTACTCATTTAAAATGATAAACAATTATAAATAATTAAATTGGAAATTAGATTAAAAATTAAAATCATAAATTATTAAAAACTAAAACACTTAAAATTAGAAAAATATATTAAAAGTCAAAATTACACATTTTACAAAATTAGAAGAAAAATAGTGACCTCAAATTTATTGAGATAACATCCACAATCTAATTAAATTAAAATCATTTATTAAGTTTAACCTCATATATCCACAAGCTATTACATAGTAAGATTCATTAAAACTTAAAAATATCTACTTAAATGTTAAATCAAAGTCATTTAGCATATTTAACTAATCTCGAGTACAAGTCATGTGATGTTTACTTAACATCTTAAACTAAAGTTCTTTAATATATTTCATTATATTTAAATCGAAGTTATTCGATGAATACTTAAAATATGTTAAATAAAAATTATTTAACATGTACCGTTAATCAAATGACAGTAGTTTAAGATAAATACGTGAAAGTCATTATTAAATAAATTGTCACTTAATGTAATGAAAGTAATATTCAAAAGTCATTTTAAAAATACAATTAATTATCCTTGTTAATATTTATTGAATGATAAAACTCGTTCGTTTGATCAAATTGAGGTGTACCTACTATCTGAATAAATATTAACAAATTGTATTTCAAATTTCTGGATTTCAAATTTAGGAGCTTATGTACCTACTATATGACTTTAGGATATTCATAGATATATTTGTAATAGGATATATCAAACAAATTATTTGTCAGATAGTTTTAAAACAGCTGTGTAAATAAGATATTATAATATAAGATATATTGGTTAAAATTATGATATCTTTCGTAGGTACTTAATAACGAATCTATCTCATATTTATTTTGATTATTTTTCCAGCTTTATTGAAGGGTCAAAAATATCCTTTCCACATAAATTACTCACCAAAATTATTTGTTATCATTAAATATACTAACATATACAATACTATTTACTAATTTGATAGTCGGAAAAATCTTTTACAAATAAATCTATTAGGATGTGTTTGTATTAGAGTATGATATTGTTAATGATGTTGTGTGAGAACAAATGAATGAATTTGGAAGAGCAAATTTGTGAAGGAAGCTTTTATCCATCCATACAATTCGATTAAAGGAAAAAAATTCATCTGTTGTATGAAATTCTGTGAGTTTGAAAGGGGCTTCATGTGTGGAGGGATATAATTAATCATATACCAAAAAGTTGAATAAATTCTTTCCTATGTTAAAGAAAAGAAAACCAATTCCGGTGCATTTGAAATGTTGATGAAATCGATTTTGGGGTGCTTGATACTGGACGAAATTGATTTCACACGTCTTCAAAAAAAACTTTGAATCGGTTATGGGCTTCTTTGTGATTTTAACAAAAATCAAATTTTGGATCATTTAAATTGAATTCGAGTATGTTCGTGATTGAAATCGATTCTCAATGTTGAGTTTGGAGCTATAATATTTATTCTTTGGTAATTATGTATATACACTTTGATCGCAAGAAGGGGTCTTAGGTGATATGCATATTTTATATTTTTTTTAGAATTGAATTCATGCATTTTAGTATATTTCATTGTAATTCTTTTATTTAGTAATTTAATTTTATTAAACATATAAAAACAAATGGTAATTATAGTTTAGATAAATTTAGTTTAATTAGAAAAAGAGCCTAACTTCACATTAATTTTGTCACATGTATTGTATTTCATTAGAATTATATTCAATTATTTTAATACATACAATTTTAATTACCTTATTTTAGAATTTAACTTAATTTAATTTATGTATAAAAATATAATAATCATAATTTAGTTAAATTAAGTTTAAATAAATGGTATCAAATTGAGTAAAAATATACAAATTATTATTTAAGAAAATATATTTAAAAATTATTCATGTATATTTTTTTATAAATTTTATTTTTATTTTTCCAATTTTATTTATTTTTATTATAAATAATACATTTTATTTTATTTTAATACAATTTTCACGGCATACATTTAAATTTATATCACATCTCTGTAAAGTGTAATGATAATTATATATTTTTATCAATTAAAATAATTTTTTTATCCATCATACTCTTCACCTATATCCAATCCAAAGACTACATGTGAAATAGACTATTCAACTCTTGAAAATCTTATATTTCATTTCGGAAATATTCCTTATTAAGAAACGAGGTGCCTTTTTTATAACACGCGAAAACATGTAAATTTTTTATTTTTTCTTACTTTCTCCATATTGAGAAACGAGGTGCCTTTTTTATAACAACATAAAAGAATACTTTAATTTTCATTTTTTTATCTTATTAATTTGTTGATGGACCGTTTTATATGTAATTTCCTTTTGGTTAAATTATACTTTTAGTCTCCATTTTCGTAGCAAAATTTGAATTTGGTCCCTCAATTATTTTTTATCTCAATTTGGTTCCTATTTTGGGAAATTTGACCCAATCAAGTCCTTTCCGTTAGGGGTGGAGTAACGGTGTTAAATGGGGTGTCACGTGTCAGCTTCTGGATTTTTTGAATTTTATTTTTATTTTTTATTAATTTTTTTAAATTTTTTTAAAAAATTAAATTTTGCCACGTGTCAAGCGGACATCGTGCCACGTGGCAGTGACAGTGCCACATGTCACTATTTGGGAGTTGTCATTTTCTCATCCTCAATTTGATCATTGTATTTTACTTTTTGTCTTAATTTAGTCCCAATTTTTGTAAAAATTATGCAATTTTGTCCCTTTCCAAATTGAAACCAAATTTAATTTCTATATAAATATACACAAATATTTCTATCAAAATTGATATTTCAAGTAAATATTTTTAACAAGATTAAGTTTATTTTAATTTATATTTTACGTT
>Ga0209589_1009590_pt1 | contig 14535 bp, 12 predicted proteins | sample CowpeawhiteBW_FD_187525 | JGI IMG/M metagenome (GOLD analysis project Ga0209589, IMG submission 187525) | Root nodule microbial communities of legume samples collected from California USA - Cow pea white BW (SPAdes) (version 2) | ecosystem: Host-associated > Plants > Roots > Nodule | place: USA... | reverse complement strand
TTGGTTTTCTATGGTTTATGTGCTTTCCATTTCCTTTTTGTTTTGAATCAATCCATCATCTTCTTCTCTTGAGCTTTGTGAAAGGAACCTTCACATCTAGATAGCTTGCTATCTTAATGTCTAGTGGGGATTTCACTTAGCTTTCTTAATCAACTCACACCATATTCAATAATCTTAAAAAGGAACAAGATAATGCTTCATCAATTGGCTGGAAGCGGTGGAGTGTTGGAAACCAATTGATGCAGATTGGGCTTAAGCCTAATAACACTGATTCATGAGCAATGGCTGGTGTGATAACAGGAGGTGCGTTGTCGTGTGTTGTAAAGTGGTGGTTTATGCACAATGATTGGGCTGATGTATGATAAGTCTCTGCCTAACAAATGGACAAGAGAATGTTGATAAAGATCCGTGGCTGCATATCCTTGATCCGTGTGATGTGGTGGAAAAATTAAATGACGCGTGTGCTGCTTGTGTTTGGCCGCTGAAACATATGGAATGAATGGGCTTCACAATGGTTCTTGGCCCAACAAAGACACATAATTCTCATGCCACTTTCAGGAAAAATGTTGTTCACATTGGTGTGGTGAATTGGGCCGCAAGCCCAATATCAATGGGCAGCTTGGAAATTAAAGGTTGCATTTAGCAAACAAACCCAATTAGAACAAGTTTTATTTAATTAAAAATAAAAGAAATTAAAGAAATTAAAAGGAATGGGCCTCGGTGTTGGCCTAATGCTATAAGCCTTATTGGGGTCACATCAAGAAAGGCCTGCTTACCCGCTTCAACTTCAAAGAGGATTTCTCACGGGATTTATGTAACTGTCTTTCTCCCACTCCATGGATTGCTCCTATTGACCTAGCTGTCATACTCGTTGTCTAGCCCGCTCTCCCTAACTTTCTTTTTTCTCCCTAGCTTGAAAGAGGGATAGGCTAAATGGCAGAAGAGAAGGCAATGCCTCCTCGTTCTTCATTTTTGATTTGCTTGTCCATTTTTTCATTTTCACGTGAAGGAAGCAAAGCAACCTTAGTCTTAGTCTGTGTAAGACCCGTAGAATTTAATTAATTAAATAAATAATTAATTAATAAATACGGGAGGGGTAATAATTATAACATTAAATTATGGTTGGTATGACATGGAAAAGTGCTAGCTCATGTGGTTGAGAGCACTTTGATTGTGTTAAAGGACTTGGGTTCGAGTCCTATGCATGATACTTTTTGTGTTATTATTATTATTTCAATCTATGAAAGCATGTTCTGTTATGATATGATGCTTGAATTGTGATGGTTAGCATGAAACATGATTGGTTGAAGTGGTTATGCACTTGAGTGGTAACAAATGGGTCATGGGTTCAAACCTTGGAAATTCTAAATGGAACTTATGCTTATTTTATTTTTGCTAATGGTGACTTTAGAGGGAAATGGGAAAGGTTAACAGAAACCATGGGAAGCAGTACGGCCAAGGGGGGCTGCAATCACCATTCATGATGAGAGATGAATGGTTATTAAAAAGTAAATGAATTTAAATTCGTTTTAATGTTTTGGGTAACCTAAAGTACTAGTTTAAAAGGAAAAAGTTGGAGTTTAGGCAAGGTTTTGGCAAGGCTGAACTTAGACTCAGAAAAACAGAGACAAGGGTGAGTGAGAGGGGTCTGACGTGAGGGAGTTGAAGGCAGAATTGAGAGAAACCAAGGTTGGCTATTGGTGATCAAGGGAGAGCTTCATCAATTGTTCAAATTTAAGCTAAGGATCCAGGTTAGGGGAGCTGGACTCCGTAAAATTTATGCATATGATTATAAATGTGTAACTGTATGGTATATTGGTTGTTGTGTACTGTTAAAGCCTTCAAAATTCTGCGTTTCTGGAATTTTCCAGAAACCGCCTGGCGGGTGATGAACCACCGCCAGGCGACTCATGCGAATTGGTGTGTTCTGGGTTCCTGGAAGAGGAACCGCCTGGCGGCACATTCTCGGCCGCCAGGCGACGCAAAGCGTCTTAACTAATTACTGGGTTTGCGGATGAAGCGCCTGGCGGGACTGGTTAAACCGCCAGGCGGCGCGGAGCAATCTGACTCGTTTTGGGTTTTCTGGCATTTTGGGTTGAATCTGGTGGGGGCAAGGGTCAGCGATAATTATTATGGAACAATATTAATGATCAGTGGTGGATATAATTACGTAATCGAGGGCTTAAACGAATGGAACAGTGCATATGAGTTTAGGGTTGAATGTGTGAGATCGGTATTTATGGTTTGAAAGGGGATACTGTGAATTTGGATATAGGAATAGTGGATCATTGTAATTAAATATTGAATTGTTGGGACTATGATTGTATTGGAATTGTGTGTGATGAGAGTTCGTAAAGGAAGAAAACTGGTTGGGCTAAGAGTGCTGGGAAAATCTGGGAAGTCCCAGAACTGATGCACCGCCTGGCGGCGTGAAGCTGGCCGCCAGGCGACGTCGGTGACAGTGCAGAGGGAGTGCTTGTCATGATTGAGCGAGTGTTGAGTGTCAGTGGGAGCTTGGTGAAAAAAAATGAGTGCATTTGGTTGAAGTTCGGAGTCATAGGGATAGGAGTTGATGGAATGAAATGACATAGATGGTGGATAGGGTATGCGAGGACGAGTATATTAGAGTAACGAGGGATAATGGTAATTGAGGTTTTGGTATGAGTCATAAAACTATGTGAGGGCAATATTGGACCTCGAGAGGTCTTGTTGGACGGTGGTACTATAATCTGAGTGTAGTAGAAATAAGTATAAAATATAGTGAGATGAACTTGTATATTTAAGTAGGTTATAAAAGGGGGGAAGAAAAGAGGACAAGTATGGTAGGAGCATGAGTACTGTTTGGAGAAAAGTGTGAGTTATGCTAAAATTATAAAAAGAGTATGTGAATCTAGACTAGGAAAATGGTTTCAAGTAAGGTACTTCCATTGATGCAGGGGCATTGCGACTAGTCGAGTCTAAGGGACTTGTTATGATTCAGTTAGAGAGAATAGCATTGGGAGCTAGAAGCTGTGAACCATGAAAACTCGTGACAGGGAACTCAATTGGAGTGCTGCTGTACTGATACAGTGCCTGGCGGTGGGAATGGGTCCGCTAGGCGATAGCCTGGTGACAGAGGGCAACTAAGGGACTGGCGCCTGGCGGTGAGGGTAATACCGCCAGGCGGTACCTGCTGCGAGATGGATTTTTGAGGCGCTGCGCGCCTGGCAGTACACGACACCCGCCAGGCGGTCTGGGAGCTGGCAGCGCCTGGCGGCATGTGTCCCCCGCCAGGCAACTTATACTGCTGCAACTTTGAGTTTTAATTATGAATTTGTGATCTACAGTGCGTCTAGTGATGCCTTAAGGGTGAGATTGCTGGTGTTCCTTGAGTTGTGGCTCGGAACGTATCCCTTGAGTTGTGGCTCGGGATAGGGGTTAAGCACGTGGTATTCCTTGACTTGTGGCTCGGAATAGCATCTCTTGAGTTGTGGCTCGGGATGGCGGATGAACACGAGGAACCCTTGAGTTGTGGCTCAGGTTGACGAGTGTTGCCGGTGTGAGTGTGCTGGTTGTGGCCAGTACGGATGGGTCCAGATAGATTGCCCTCCTCAGTTGTTGGCTGACGAGTTTGGTAGTCTTGGGACGAATACGGACTATGTTCGTATATGGAAACTCTACTGGCGTTGCGGTGTATGATCCGTAGCATGTTTTCCCGCACGTGCTCTATCGGTTGTGGCCGATAGGTATGGCAGCAAGTCACCTTGAAGAAATCCTTAGACGTTGTAGAACACGAATAATCTGATTGGGGGTCAGATGGTAGAAATTAAAGAACTGGGTAATGTGATATGTTTATGTTATGTACGATATCTTGTGTTTATATGCTTATGTTTCTGCAACTTTCTACATGTGATTTAATTGTTAAGCTCACCCTATCTGCGTGTGTGTGGCGATGATCGTGTACGCGGTACACGGGAGCAGATGTTGGTGATGCAGGTGGCTCTGGTGCAGCCTAGTCGCGGAGAGGGGATTGACTTGGGGAAACTATTACGTTTATTTACTTGTTTTTGCAAACATATGTAAACCCTGACGGGTGACTTGATAACATTGTGGATTTTGGTTTTGTAATGAACGTTGTACACTTTATTCGCCCATTTAATAAAGTTTTAAATTTTCCCGCATCTTGGGAACATGAGGTATTATTGAACGCAAGATTTTATTTATTTCATTTATTTAATTATAAATCAGTAATATCCTGGCGGGATGTTACACCCGCCTCATCATATTTCCAAACCCATATGCCCTCTCTTTCTCTAATTAGATTTTGTCCAGCTATAAGTTGATTTCAGGTTGTTTTAAGTATTTTTCCCATATAAATCTCTCTCTCCTTCATATTAGCTGTCACACACAGGATCTATCTCTCCATTCCCCAACCTACTCTATACTTTTTTCCTTATAGTTTGAGATTGCATATAATCTTGGAAACCTATAACATAGGGGCATATCTCTTGCCCATTTGTCTTCGCAAAATTTTACTGTGTTCCCTCTCCCCACCCTCCAACTAGCACTATGGTCAAACCAGTTATCAATCACCCCTTCCCCACATATGCTACATATATCTTTCCACTACTACGATCCTTTCTTTGTTGAATTTTGCAATTTTATGTCCCTCCATGTGGATTAAGCACTTCCTTCCATAGTCTCTATTTTTTTGTTCCTAACCTCCATTTTTATTTTCCAAAAAGCTTTATTGAAATTTTCTATTTCTCTTATACCCAACCCACCTTCTTCCTTTGATTGGCATAAATTTTCCCACTTAATTCAAGCAATCTTCCTATTCTCAAACCATTACCCCACAAAAAATTTCTTTGTATATTCGTGATCTTTTTACACACTCATTTTGGTGCTTTAAAGAATGACAAGTAGAATAGTGGCAAAGACGAAAGGACTGACTTAATTAGGCACACACGACCTACAAAAGTCAATTGTTTACCTTCCCATCTAGATAGTTTATTCCTAATTTTGGCCACCACATCATGCCATAATTGTTTTTTCAAGGGTTGTCTCCTATTGGCATACCGAGGTACTTCAAAGGCACCTTCATTTGGCTACAATTCAAAAACCTAGAGAAGTTTTGTATAGTTTCCTTCCCAATCCCCATCCCTCCAATCCTTGTTTTATGGTAATTTACTCGTAGTCCTGATGTGAGCTCAAAGCATATTAATATAGTCTTTATAGTTGTTAAGTTTTCTTTGTTTGTATCACACACAAATAAAGTATCATCAACAAATTGTAGTAAATTAACCACAATACCCTTTTTTCCCACCTTAACACCTTTATACAGAGTTTTTTTTTTGTTGCTTGCCTCATCATTCTTGCCAGCCCCTCTACTACAATTAGAAATAGGCATCTTGAGAACTTAGAATGACATCCAGATTTGATTTTCCTAATGTGAACTTAGAGAGGGTTTTCTTTAAGTAAGTTAATTTTTCCAATTTCCTAGAGCAGTTATCACAGTTTTGAGTGCTATTCTTACAATTTGAAATCTGATGTTTCTGATTTCTTTCTACTTCTTCTAGACTAGTCTTTAAGCTTTCATTCTCTTTTTCTAGCTTTTTCAGTTTATTCTCTAGCCACTTATTTTCCCCTTTAAATCTATTGTTTGATTTTTACAATTTTGTGGCTTCCTCATACAATTCATTAAATGCCTCAACTAATTGATCATAATCATTTTCATTAGTGTAAGAATCATTACTTACATTGTTTTTTGATGATTCAATGTTTGTGTCGCAACTGAGATCGCGGCGAAATGGCAAAAATAATTTAAAAAAAAAGAGGAGTCACCACCATAGTTTATTATGGAAAACTATAGAAAAACCTTAAAAAAGAAAAGTCTTCGAAACCAAATTTGGATTCGGGAGTCGGTTACGTGTGGGAAAGGTATTAGCACCTCACAACGCTTGTCTTAGGACAATTCCTTCTTTAATTAAGTGTGCAAGATAGAATTTGATGTTTAAAATATTCGTTGTTCCCCAAAAAATCAAACAAAATAAAAAAACACATACAAAAATAATAAAGATTAAAAACAAATTTTTTTTTGGCATGACGAGGATTGTACTCGCTCCTACGTATTCCCATTTGGAAAATCAGGGATAACGTAGTTCTTATTTTTTTTAAAAAAGTTGTTTGATATTATTATTATTATTTCCTAAATTTTAGATTTTATGTATATATATATTTTATTAATATCAAGAGAACCTGAGATTCTACAGGATAAAAATTTAGTTATTAAGCAAATTTGAGATTTGACATGATATTTAAAATGATTTTATAATTTTTATTTTTTTATTATTACTATATTTTTTTTAAAAAAAAGAATTAAAAACCTATGAAAGAGTGTTTTGATTATCAAACAAGTCCGAGACTTGGCATGACATTCAATACTTACATAAAAGAAAAAAATAATTTTTTATTTATTTATTATTATCATTTTTTTAGAGAGAATTGAAGTCTACGAAAGAAACCTTTTATTCATCAAGATGAAAATAAAGGGAAAGAGAAAGGTTGAGCACATCAATGACAAACCCAAAATCATCTAACATGCGAACCCCAAACACATTTAATCATATAACAGTTCAAACGATCATACATTTGATATTATAAGAGAATCATGAATAACATTAGGAGCAAAGAAAATTTACCTTAAGGTGACCCTCTTTTGCGCGTGCTCTGGTAATAAAAAGGAGAGGGGCTTTTCGAATTTTTTGTGTGTCTTGCATTGGAGAAATTTTGTGCTTATATAGGCACCTTGGGGTACCCCTGAAATCTTAGTCTTTAATTATAATAAAATATATGAGAAAGAAATTGGTGCTCATGAAACATATTATAGAAATTAAATAGTCGCATAATATCCAGGTGTTGATTATAATTATTAACGAAATATTGCCTGTAATTACTAGAATCATATTTTCCGTCACATAAAAATCGTGATCAAATCATAACATATTATTCATACAATTGATTCTAATTATTACCAGAAATATTTTCTTTTAACTATTAAAATCGTATCATTCTCTAAAAGCATTATTATCGGAAATATTTGCTTCTAATTTTTTAAATAATATTTTTTCTGACTGACAAATCAACGAGACACATCACAAAAGTGTAAATGCAAGATATTTATTCAAATTATTATAAAAATATTGTTCCTAATATTATACCCTTCTCTAAAAACACAAATTACAAAACGTCCTCTTTTAACATGTCATGTGAAGAGTGTAAATAACAAACAGTGGGGGTAAAAATATGTATAAAATATTTGGGCTCATGAAAATGGTGAGGGTGTGATAATTAAAAACAAATTAGATTCTCCCTTCTTTTCCTTTTATTTTTTTTTGTTGTTCTTTTTTCTTTTCTTCATGGTATAATTAAAATTAAAAACCTAACATATTTTTATTTAACAAGACAAATGCATTCACCCGGATGAAATTGGGTGTTAACAGTTTGCCATAAGATAGAACTTGTTCTCCTCTTCAAGGCTCTCACCAGATTCACTTGAAGTACTTGACTCATTATCTTCCCAAGCAATGTAAGCCTTCTTCTTCTTTTTGAGTTTATTTGTAGCTTCATTCTATTCTTTTAGTTTTTGCTTCATTTTGAGGACAAGGCACTCAGACTTAATGTGACCATCTTTGCCACATTCAAAGCAAGTTGGAGCAACAAATGTATCTTCCTTCCTTGATGATTTCCTATTTCCAGCATATTTATTGTTGGTTTTGTTCTTATACTTTAGGAACTTTGAGAAATCTTTTCACCATCAGGTTCAACACTTCACTGACAAAGTATTCCTCATTTTGATTATCCATTTTTTTTTACCTCTGGTCGTGGATGTTTTTCCAGCAGTTTTTACAATAGTTTTCAGAGCTACATTGTGCTTTCTTTCTTCTTCTTCCTCTTCTTTGAGCCTTCCAAGTTCTAACTCATGTTCTCTCAATTTTCCAAATAGGATTTGTAACATCCTGGGCAGATATTAGTTAATAAAAATAAATAAAAATTTAAATAATTCAGCCTTTAATATTCTTTCCCCACAAGCGTGGGAAATTTCAAAATTTATTAAACGCGCTTAAATCCAAAAATCCATAATTGAACTTAATTATTACAAATTCCAAAATTTAACCATAACTAAAACTAATACATAATAAAAGAGATACTTTTCTTTAAAACAATCCTCATAGCTAGCCCTCACTTCGTCTCTATGCCTTAACAACATCACCTGTAATATCATATGCTTCCGTGTGCCAAGTCACATGATCATCGCCAAACACAAACAGAAGGGTGAGTTCAATATAATTGAACATGCATGAACCAAATCATATCATAAACCCTCACCCAAAGCATTCCAACTTAACCAAATACCCATTCTTAGAATCTTTCTCACCATTACACAAAAGTCGTCATCTTCTTTAACGAGTTCACTTCCATAGTTCAAAGTCGTCCATAGACATGACGACTTTTTCAAAACAAAGTTATGCTTACACAATACTACTTGACCTTTTAGGTATTTTTTTAAAGGAAACCAAATTGGTAATTTTGAAAACAAATTGACCCGTTGTGTTAAAAACCTAAGAAAGAGTCATATTAGGTTTTTATTTGGGATGATATAGCAATAATACGACTTTTTTTAAACTAGGTCAATTTTGGCCTTAATTTACAAAAGTGGTTTGTTTGGCTGCAATTATAGAATAGGGTCAAGTCGTTCCGATACATACCGACTTCAAAAAGTGAAGTTGCTCTAAGTCCTAGCGACTTCTTTGAAAATGGCGAAGTCGTCACATATGATGATGACTTCTTTGTATCAAATATAGACAGAAATCACTGAGTCTTAGTGACTTCTGATTGTGCTAAGCTGAAGTCGTTCTAACTTATAGCGACTTCAGTTTTGATGGATCATTTTTTTAATTATAGTTATTTTTTTATATATAGAGAGGCATGGAATGGAAGTAACATAAATAATTATTGATAGAATATGAATGGAAGTTGAAGTTGTTCAAAACTAATAATTTGAGATATTTTCATAAAACTATAAATAGTAAGATCATTTTTTTAGATAATGGAAAATTACAAGTAAGATAGGAATTCCATAATATAACAGATTGAAAAAACTAGAAATAGCAAAAACTACTAACGATAGGGACAATTTCCCCTGTAATGTCCTTCATTTCTACAATTTGAACATTTATTTCGTCTATTGGGATTGGGTTGATCCATTTCATTGTGGATACGAGTAGTCAGATGTCTTCCCGATGCCCTACGATGCATGTTTGGGAATGGAATGAAATTAGGTCTGGTGTATGTAAACCAATAATCTCTATTTTTAATCGAATGAAACTAGAGTTCATATGCTTTGTTGATGGTGTAGAGCCTATAAACTAGATGAATGTATGTGATTAGGTCTATATGGGAGAAATAACAAACAACTATTACGTGATGGCAAGGCATGACAACCCATCAAACACCCCCTTCACCATACGCATTCTTTCTGTCTTAGTCAAGCTATGGTGTAGGATCATCACACATGTTTGATAACTCAGTCATGACACCACCGTCTGCACATAATCAAGGATCGTCATCATTAATGCCCTTTTATCCTCCATCAATGCATTTTCAAACACCCCAAACAACTGTTCACCATCCCTATTTTCCTCAAACTCAACAAGGTGAAGACGATGATGAACCACATGAACAACAACCACCTAGACGATCACCCAGGCTAAGAAGACGACCTCCATGTGACACTGGAGGTCACAGGTGAATATATTCTAATATTGTATTCCAACTTTGAGATTATAAATTATTTATATTATTAATTTTCACATACTTTATTTGTTGTTTTATATTTTTAATGAATGTTCCAACATTTTTTGTCAAAATTAAATTAAAAAAATAGAAAAACATATAATAAATATTTATGTTTTGAATTTGTAAACTACACTCCACTCTAAAAAATAAATCAACTAATATAAAAAAATATACAGAAAATCACACACTAAAAAAAATAAATCAACTAATAAAAACCAATATGAGGCAATAGCTTCGAAGTCGTCACGACGAATACGAAGACTTGTCTTTCTTAGAAGGATAATGATAGAATGCCTCACTTTTTTGACCCCAAAGTTACCCGCCTACGTGGCATTCATTATTTTAATAATTTTAAACGAAAGAGGAGCAGTGACGCGTGAGAGAAGGTGGAGTAAACGTTGAGGTTGTGATACACATGCACGTGAGGAAAAGTAAGAAAAACAGAACTGAACTTTGCGGTTTAAACTAAAGGCGAGAGTGCGGCAGTTTAGGGAAAAGCGACAGTGCCAGTGCTCTGTTGGGAAAGAATAACAAAGGTGGATTGCTGCCATAGCTTCGTGTGGACAATTGGAAGCCCTAATTTTGGTGTTCTTTTTCTACAAATCAAAGGGCACTTTGGTATGTTTTACTATCCGATTACAAACCCCTATTTTTGTGATATTTTTCCCCAAATGAAACTCCTATTTTTGTGATGTTTTTCCCCAAATGAAACCCCATTTTCGTATTTTCTTGTTCGACGATTGAAATGGCATTTTGATGTGTTATTCCCCAAATGGATGCTCTCTAAATCGTAAATGTTGTTATGGATTGTTAATTGAAAATGTGAACTGTTTTGTGTAAGCAAAAATGCGAACTGTTTCGGCAGTTAGGGTGGGGTGGGTACAAAATGCGAAGTGCAGTTGTGTTGTTGGATGTTCGGAACTGAGTTTGTTGGTTTCGACATTTAGGATTGGGTGGGTACAAAAAGCAAACTGGATTTGTGTTCTTGGATATGAGTGACAGTTAATGCGTTTTATAATTGCAGGTCAGTTGACATGAGTGACATTAGTGAAGGTTGTGAAGGTAGTGAAGGTTGTGAGGTTGAAGATTGTAGTGATATAAGTCAGGTATTTTATTTTTTGTTGCTTTGTAACTTAATTTATATTTTAGTAGACTAAGTTTAACCTATGGTTTTTAATATGAATATTTGCAGATTAGTTTCAGACATTTTAAAGATGAATTTGTTTCTCCTATGAATTTGAATGAAGTGGATGTTCCAAGTCAAGCTGCAGAAGACATAAATGTAACCAACAACGATATGTACGTGCATATGAGGAATGATCCACGGTTACGGTTCAAAAGCCGTGTAATCCAAATTCCGTTCGCAGTTTATAGTCGGAAGAAGAAAAGGATACCGAAATAGTTGTTGGAGTATGAGCAATATTTATCTATTTTGTTTTGTTTGATGGAAATGAAATATCATTTTCATTTGTTTAATTATAAGAACGTAGACATGTAATTGAAACCTATGAAACATGAAGTTGTGTACAATTCTATTTGTTGTGTTTCTGTTATGTTATGGTGCAATTAATAAATAATGATTTTTCTAAAGTGTTTGTGTTGTTTTGTAGTGCATTTATTTAGTAAGTAAAATGTGGTAAGTCTGTGGTACATAAACCATATCTCAGAAAGACAGTTATTGAAATTTAAGAATTGCTGTGTTGTGGGAGTTATTGATAGACAATTCTGGTATTGTGAAAAGGTTGTAACATTGTACAAATCCATATTTCATGTGAAAATACAACTGAAAAGCAGTTGCAGTACTGCACGTACAAAAAGTTTAATGTAAAAAGACACTTATGGCATCATAAAAGGACACTTCAATCTCGAACCAGAAAAGTTTTTTTTTTCAATGTGCTGTTTCAATTAGTTGTTTAAGTTGTTTGGTGATGATTCATGGTGATGGAATTATTTGGATGACCATTCGATTGTGTCCAAACCCATATTTCATGTAATAATACAATTTAAAATCAGTTCCAGTACTGGCAGTACAAAAAGTTCAATGTAAAAAGACACTTATGGAATCATAAAAGGACACTTGAATCTCGCACCAGAAAAGTTGGTTTTTAATTCAATCTGTAGTTCTAATTAGTTGTTTAAGTTGTTTGGTGATGATTCATGGTGATGAAATTATTTGGATGACCATTCGATTGTGTCAAAACCCATATTTCATGTAATAATACAGTTTAAAATTAGTTCCAGTACTGTGTGTACAAAAAGTTCAATGTAAAAAGACACTTATGGAATCAGAAAAGGACACTTGATTATCGAACCAAAAAAGTTGGTTTTTAATTCAATGTGCAGTTCCAATTAGTTGTTTAAGTTGTTTAGTGATGATTCATGGTGATGAAATTATTTGGATGGCCATTCGATTGTGTCCAAACCAGATTTCACGTAATAATACAGTTTAAAAGCAGTTGCAGTACTGCGTGTACAAAAAGTTCAACGTAAAAAGACACTTATGAAATCATAAAAGGACACTTGATTATTGAACTAGAAAAGTTGGTTTTTAATTCAATCTTCAATTCCAATTACTTATTTAAGTGGTTTGGTGATGATTCATGGTGATGGAATTATTTGGATGGCCATTCGATTGTGTCCAAGCCATATTTCAGGTAATAATACAGTTTAAAAGCAGTTCCAGTATTGGTAGTACAAAAAGTTCAACGTAAAAAGACACTTATGAAATCATAAAAGGACACTTGATTATTGAACCTGAAAAGTTAGTTTTTAATTTAATCTTCAATTCCAACTACTTATTTTAGTGGTTTGGTGATGATTCATGGTGATGGAATTATTTAGATGGCCATTTGATTGTGTCCAAACCAGATTTCACGTAATAATACTGTTTAAAAGCAGTTCCAGTACTGCGTGTACAAAAAGTTCAACGTAAAAAGACACTTATGGAATCATAAAAGGACACTTGATTATCGAACAAGAAATGTTGGTTTTTAATTCAGTGTGTTTTTCAATTAGTTGTTTAAGTTGTTTGGTGATGATTCATGGTGATAGACTTATTTGGATGACCTTTCAATTGTGTCCAAACCATGTTTCATGTAATAATACAGTTTAAAAGCAGTTGCAGTACTGCGTGTAAAAAAAGTTCAACGTAAAAAGACACTTATGAAATCATAAAAGGACACTTGATTAGTGAACCAGAAAAGTTGGTTTTTAATTCAATCTTCAATTCCAATTACTTATTTAAGTGGTTTGGTCATGATTCATGGTGATAGAATTATTTAGATGGCCATTCGATTGTGTCCAAACCAGATTTCACGTAATAATAAAGTTTAAAAGCAGTTCCAGTACTGTGTGTACAAAAAATTTAACGTAAAAAGACGCTTATGGAATCATAAAAGGACACTTGATTATCGAACAAGAAAAGTTGGTTTTTAATTCAATCTTCAATTCCAATTACTTATTTAAGTGGTTTGGTGATGATTCATGGTGATGAAATTATTTGGATGGCCATTCGATTGTGTCCAAGCCATCTTTCAGGTAATAATACAGTTTAAAAGTAGTTCCAGGACCGGTAGTACAAAAAGTTCAACGTAAAAAGACACTTATGGAATCATAAAAGGACAGTTGAATCTCGCACCAGAAAAGTTGGTGTTTAATTTAATCTGCAGTTCCAATTAGTTGTATAAGTTGTTTGGTGATGATTCATTGTGATGAAATTATTTGGATGACCAGTCGATTGTGTCCAAACCATATATGATGTAAAATACACCTGAAAAGCAGTTCCAGTACTGCGTGTACAAAAAGATCAATGTAAAAACACACTTATGGAATCATAAAAGGACACTTGATTATCGAACCAGAAAAGTTGGTTTTTAATTCAATGTGCAGTTCAAATTAGTTGTTTAAGGTTTTTGGTGATGATTCATGGTGATAGAATTATTTGGATGACCTTTCAATTGTGTCTAAACCATATTTCATGTAATAATACAGTTTAAAAGCAGTTCCACTACTGTCTGTACAAAAAGTTCAACGTAAAAACACACTTATGGAATCATAAAAGGACACTTGATTATCGAACCAGAAAAGTTGGTTTTTAATTCAATCTTCAATTCCAATTACTTATTTAAGTGGTTTAGTGATGATTCATGGTGATGGAATTATTTGGATGGCCATTGAATTGTGTCCAAGCCATATTTCACGTAATAATACAGTTTAAAAGTAGTTCCAGTACCGGTAGTACAAAAAGTTCAACGTAAAAAGACACTTATGGTATCATAAAAGGACAGTTGAATCATGCACCAAAAAAGTTGGTTTTTAATTTAATCTGCAGTTCCAATTAGTTGTTTAAGTTGTTTGGTGATGATTCAAGGTGATGGAATTATTTGGATGGCCATTCGATTGTGTCCAAACCATATTTGATGTAAAATACACCTGAAAAGCAGTTCCAGTACTGCGTGTACAAAAAGATCAATGTAAAAAGACACTTATGGAATCATAAAAGGACACTTGATTATCGAACCAGAAAATTTGGTTTTTAATTCAATGTGCAGTTCCAATTAGTTGTTTAAGTTGTTTGGTGATGATTCATGGTGATAGAATTATTTGGATGACCTTTCAATTGTGTCCAAACCATATTTCATGTAATAATACAGTTTAAAAGCAGTTCCAGTACTGTCTGTACAAAAAGTTCAACGTAAA
>Ga0209589_1009588_pt1 | contig 14537 bp, 10 predicted proteins | sample CowpeawhiteBW_FD_187525 | JGI IMG/M metagenome (GOLD analysis project Ga0209589, IMG submission 187525) | Root nodule microbial communities of legume samples collected from California USA - Cow pea white BW (SPAdes) (version 2) | ecosystem: Host-associated > Plants > Roots > Nodule | place: USA... | reverse complement strand
TTAAATTTATTATTTATATAAATATTATATTTATATTTGTTATTAAAAATGACTTATAAAATTAAGTATTGAAATTTATATTAAAGTTAATAGTAAAAGTCATGAATAACAAATTTACCAAAACTTTGTTATTCACGAGTATAACAAATATCAATGTAACAAAACATAAATATGTTATTCATGACTTTTATCATTAACTTTAATATAAATTTCAATACTTAATTTTATAAGTAATTTTTAGTAACAAATATCAATATAAAATTTATATAAATAATAAATTTTGTCTTAAAAGAGATACAATATTTCTCTATTTAAAAAAATATATATTTAAACAAAATTCAAACAAATAGAGTAGAGACTAAATTGAAACAAATAAACATATATGAGTACTAGATTGAAACAAATAGACACATGTGGGAACTAAATTGAAATCAAGACAATGACACTTGGCAGGTACCTTGCCACGTGACGGTACCTTGCCAAATGTCACTGATAATGCCACGTGTCACATTAAGGATTTGACACGTGGCAATTTTTTTTTTAAAAAAAAAGAAAAATTTTAAAAATTTTAAAAAACAAGAGGCTGACACATTGTAAAGTACTTAACGGCGTTTGCGAAAACTTAACGGAGGGTACTACATTGATGCACATTACAAATTTGGGTATTAAATTGAGACAAACTTAAAATTGGGTACCATTTTGAAATTTTGGAATCAAACTGGGTATAATCCAAGTAATTAAGTCTAATAGTAATTATGTGATTATAAGGAAAATACATTTGATTTCAAGAGGAAAAGAGGGAACTATAATTAAAAGAGACAGATTTTATTTTGTGTTCAGTATAAGGACAAATATTCAAAAAATAAGTGTTGGAAGTATGAAATTTTCTTTATCATTGATAATTACATTAATTAATGTAAATTACATATAACACTATTTTTTATAAGATTAAATAAATATTACATACTATTTTTTATAAAATGAATTTAATATCAATGAAACCGTAGCTTATAATATAACCATAAAATTGTCGCTTAAATTTATTATTATAATATAACCTAAAAAATATTACATACTTTTTTTTTATTATTGTATATGAAATGAAAAAAAAACAAAGAGCAACAAAATTTGTGTGTAGTGTACATGAGATGAGGGGAATACGGTGTCGTACGTTACTAACAAAGTGTGAAGCACAAGGAGAAACAAAAATATCCAATTTAGTTCGGTCATAAGATAGTTAACTCATCTAATTTCAGCTTTTAAAAACTGAACTGGACAATAACAGTATAGTTCAATTTTTAATACAACAAGTTCAGTTTATTTTAGTATAAAACAATATAGTTAACTGTAATACAGAATAGTTAAATTAATTATGCTCAGCTCTACTTGAAACTTATTCTCTGGAGATCTATTTTTTTCTTCATGACAATCTTTTTGGTAAGTGTTGTCGATGAAAAATTTCATACTAGTTAAGTTGTTTTGTTTTTTTTATTTTGTTTGAGTTTCAATTTATTATAAACCTTAATCCTAACTTCAAATTTTTGTAATTCTAACTTCAATTCTAAATCCTAACTTTTAGCTTGTTATAAAACTTTAATTCAAATATCATTTTTCCTCTAACGAACCAATGAACTGCCACTAGTCATTTTAACACTAATATGAAAATTTTGGTCATCTAAAAAGTACAAATTGAGGCGTGCTTTAGTGACAAGGTGGCAAACATAAATAAGGACAAGAGTGGTACAATTCATGGTCAAAATGCTCTTTCGTTTTCAACATTTTTCTAAAATCATATTTGTAGTACCAAACGTAGTTTTATGGCATCTTAATATGCCATTGACATCCCTTATTATCATATATGTCTAATGTCACTCTCATGTCCTCTCCATATCACTTTTTTTTAACTACTTTTTTCTTTTTCTTCTTTTTCAAATAACAAATTTTGCATACTAATAGCAATGGCCCATTTGAAAAAGGAGTGTCTAAAATAGAAATTAGGAGTGCATTTAGCTCCTTGTACATTTATTTCCAAGATTTATTAATTTTGACCTTATTTTGTAACTTGAAACAATTCAATTTCACATTTTTAAAGAACCAAATTTAATTTCAACTTCATGCATCAACAAACGTTATATCATTCAAATATAATTTATGCAACTAAAAAGCACTTTTTAAGCTATTTTTGTCTCACAAACTCAATAAGTCAAATTATCAGAATTGTCAATTAAATCACTCTTTAAGCACAAAAATTCAGTCAAATACCCAAAATTAGAGTTGTCAAAGTGGATCAGAACCCGTGAGCCAACCTGACCCACCACGGGTTTGGGCTAGGTTGGGTTGAAATTTTGTTTACAAATTTCAATACGGGTTAATTTTTGACCCGACCCACCAAGAACCCAGCCCACCCGAGTTGAACCCGTGATGAGTTAGGTTGGGTTGGGTTTGGGTGTTTTTTTATAAGCCAACATATTGGGTTGGCAAATGCAAACATAATATTTTTGTGATTTTGGTTTGTATTTGGGGTTAAACATTATTTTGGATTGTATTTGGAATGTATTGAAGTTTATTTAGAATTTAATCACAATTAAAATTTCATTTTTTTGGGATAAAAGAAAAAAAATTGTATTTTTTTAATTAAGTGAGCCATTGAGCCAACCCATTTAACCCACCAACTCGTAGTGGCCTGGGTCGGGTTCGAATTCTTTTGGCTCGCTGATTAGTGAGTCGAGTTGGGTTAGTTCACTAAGTGGTCAACTTGTGGTAAGCCGAGTAGCCCATTTTGGCAGCTTTACCCAAAATTAAGCATTATATGAGGGCAAAAATATGCACCCATTGTTGGAAATTTCTCAAATATGTGATATGTGAGATAATATGATATATTCACATGGTCAATTATTTCCATAGATGTAGTCCATTTATCAACTAATTTTATAATTTTTGCATAAATTTTGATACTGTAATCCTATATAATTTGCAATAATTTATTATGGCAATTACGATGTGTTGGACAAAGATCTCTATAAATTTCACAAGTGCTCTATGTTTTGGATCATCAAATCTATTTTCTTCAAGTATACTATATCATCAAAGTTTAGAGGGTGAAGGTTTGAAACGAAAAAACACATTAAAGGATTATCGTGATAGCGTAATAGCTGAAGATTAGTCCTTATTCATTTTTTCGCATTAGTTTTACATTTGGTATCAGAGCAAGATTAAATATCTCTGTCTTGTTTTAAATTTGTCACAAAAAGAGTGGGACATTACATCGTATCCTGATATGTTGCCCCCAACAAAAAGAATTTTGCCAGGAAGACCAAAGAAGAAATGTCAAACAAAGTACAAACCATGTGTCAAATCTCAATCTTCACATCTAAGAAAAGTGAAATTAAGACAAAAGGGGTGAGCAAAATAAATGTTTCAAAAGAAGCATTCCAATTTAACCTTCCAAATGCTCCAAGAATATAATACCTAAACCTACTTACATCTAGCAAATAAAAACAGCCAGACAAACCAAATTAAATTCAACTGCACATTTCCATGGTTATAAAAAAAAGCTGACTATGAATTGAAACCGAAATGGAGAAAAGATAGCATCTAAAACAACTCTACATCCTATGCCAGATTCCCAATTCCATGATGAAAAAAGTACTTGTTCATCCATTTCTAGGTGCACAGTCTCTCTCACACACATCACAATCTTCAGCTATCTCCGGTTCACCCCTAACATTTTTTATTTTTTCAATTCTTTAAGCCCGGTCCCTTCTACCATTTACTTTTGGTTTTATAAATAATAAATAAAAGAAATTATTATTATTATTATTATTATTATTAAATATAATATATTGAGATGAAATGTTATTGAGGATGTGTTCCTGATTTATGTAATTAACTACGTCTTTTCTTTATTAATTAGATCCTTTCTATTGACCATCTAAGTTTTTTTCTTTACTTTGGCAAGTCTCGCATGTTCATTCTCTTGGATGCTCATGTTCATTGCTTTATTTTTTCTGAAAGTCATCTCCTCTTGAAACCTATTCTCAGGAGATCTATTTTTTTCTTCATGAAAATCATTTCGGCAAATGTTGTCGATGAAAATTTTCATACTAGTTAAGTTGTTTTGATTTCTTTATTTTTGAGTTTCCACTACCAAAAAAGTGTATTTTAGTGACTACTGAATTCGGTTGCTAAATAACAAAAATCAGTCGCTAATACCATTTGCGACTGAATTAGCGACCAAATTTATGGGGTAACAAAAATCTTGGTGGCAAAAACAATAGCGATCGATTTTCATTTAGTCGCTAAATAGCTATTGACATATCGGTCGCTATTTGGTCCCTAAAAGTTGGTCACTTCCTAAACATAAGAGACTAATTTAGCAACTAAAAGTGATACTAAATTCGGTTGCTAGTTTGGTCACAGAAGGTAGGTAGTTAGCGACCAACTATTTCGGTCGCTAAATCGGTCGCTAAAGTATGATTGTTTTAGTGATATACAATTTTTTGGTCGCTGAAATGGTGGCAAATTTTTTTGTGAACAGGGACTAATATTGGTTGGTCGCTAACTTCAATTTGATGAGCAGATAAAGTATATGTGTATTTATGCATTAGTTTAGGCCATTTTTATTCATTTGTGCATTATTGGACTAATTTCATCATGCATCATCTTGTTTCAGATCATACATTTTGGTTTGTGCATTGTGTGTGTAAACAGGTATGGAAGGAGTTAGTTAGATTGAAAATAGCATGTTCCACATGTTCCACATTTGGCTTCAAAAGTGCAGGATTTAAAACAGCGTGTTCCACAAGAGCTTGGTGAATTTTTCCACGACTTGTGGATTTTGCGTCAGAAGATCAAGTGCAAAACAACAAGTTTCACAGGTGACTTGTGGATTTTTCCACAACCTGTGGATTTTTCAACGAGAAATATAAATATGACGTGGATTCAAAGGATTTAAAGGAAAAAGAAAATAAAAGAAAGAGAAAGAGAAAGAGAAAGAGAGGGAAACAATTAAAGGAGAGAAAAACTCACCTCAACAAAGGGAAAGAACGTGGAAAAAAGATAAGAGGGGGAGGATCATTCACGAAAAGTTCCTCTTCTTCATCTTTGTTATTCTCTTATTCTATTAGTTTTAGTTTTTTTATCATTATGCAGAACTAATTTTCTTTTTGTTGGAGGATTGATGTAAAACTCTAGATTTTGGTTTCCACTCTTTACAATTGATGTTTTGTTAATGTTATTTATCCTAGTGCTTTGTTTACGGTTTTATTGTTTATTATATGAGCAATTTCACAATTGAAAAATTCGAGATTGTTTGCGATTATAAATAAGACAAGTTAGGCTATGTCACAATTGGAAAATTGGGCATATCTAATTAGTTAGCAATAGAGATGATTATTAATTTTTCATGATTCTATTGAATTTTTGTAAACTCACCTAAGGAATTAGGGGTTCGAATTCAATGAATAGATTTTACCTACTAAGGGGTTAGGGGTAAAATAGCTCTGAGTAAACCCAAATGGATAATTACATTGCTTGCATCAATTGAAATGGAGTAGAATTCTATAGCAAAGGGTACGAAATCAATCCTTTGAGAGTTCTTATATTGATTTTAGTTGTTGTTATAATTTTATGTTTGCAAATCTATTGAATCTCATTTGCTCAAAATTACGTAAATTAGGAATCTAATATTCAACGAGTCAATTCCAGAGGATAATATTTTATTGCTATATTAACGATTGGTTCACTTGTTAAACGTTTATCAAGTTTTTGGTGCTGTTGCTGGGGATTTTTTTCTGTTGATGTTAGTGATTAATTCATTTAAGATTTGAGTGTTAATTTTTAGGTAGTCAAGATTATTTTGTTTTTAGTTTATTAATTTTTCTATTTTAATTATATTGTTTTGTTTTTAATTTTGTTCTCACATGAATTTTTTTGTTAGAACCTTGTGTCTCTAAGTTGTTTATGCGAGGTACAATTGCAGAAAAATTCTTGCTTTTTGACCTAGAACTTGAACAATGGTTATCGCAAGAAAGAAAAGCAAGGCCATCAATTGATAAGAAAGAGCACATATCAACAATGGCTGAAGAACAACCTGTGAGGAGGACTCTGCTCGACTATTTGATGCCAAATACAAATAATTACCAAGGGAGCATTGTGAGACCTCCTGTTCAAGCCAATAATTTTGAAATCAAGCCTGCACTATTACAAGTCATCCAACATAATCAATTTGGAGGTGCAGTTTTAGAGGATCCCCATTCTCATATGGAGAATTTTGTGGCCATTTGTGACACTTTGAAGATTAATGGAATTTCAGATGATGCAATCCGCTTGAGGCTTTTTTCTTTCTCATTACGATATAAAGCTAAAAGTTGGCTTCGAACACAACCTCAAGGCAGTATTTCTACATGGGAATATATGGCTACAAAATTTGTAACCAAATATTTTTCTCTATCCAAGTGAGCGAGAATGAGAAATGAAATCATGACTTTTGTGCAACAAGAAACTGAATCTCTATGCGAGTCTTGGGAAAGGTACAAGGAGTTATTGAGGAAATGCCCACATGCTTTACCAGAGTAGTTAGAAGTTCAAATATTCTATAATGGTCTTGCACCCTCTTTTAAAGCAATTTTGGATGCAGCAAGTGGATGATCGTTTAATTTGAAAACACCAAAGGAAGCTTTCGAGACTCTTGAGCTAATGGCAAATAATATTGTGAATATGCAATTTGACCGTCAAAATAGGAAAGGTGGAGTGTTAGAGGTTAACACTTTCGATGCTATCCTAGCCCAAAACAAGTTATTAACACAACAAATGACCGAGTTGACTCAGAAATAGGGTAATATGCAAGCAAAAGTGGTTAACGAAATCAATCCTCTAACAGTTTTTATTAGGGATGGCAAAAATACTTGTGCTCGTGGGTATTCGCGGATCAAATTCATGATGGATAGTTGATACCCGCGGGTATTTGTTACTCATGGGTAGCGGGTATTTGAATACCCGCTTATAAACGGGTCGGGTGTAGGTATCATACTCTCCGTACTTGCGGGTATCCGTTACCCGTAAAAAATTATAATTAAAATTAAATTTATGATTTATTAAGTTAAATTTAATGAAAATTAAATTTATATTTATATTTTATCAGATTAAATTAAATTTCAATTTAAATTAAATTTATATTTGATATAATTATATTTTATTTTACATTTGTTTTTGTAATTTTATTTAAATTTAATTTTAAATATTTATAAAATATTTTTCTTTAATATTTGCGGGTATCCACGGGTACCCGCGGGTTTTAAAATAACCGTGGATATTATTTAAACGGATACCCGTGTGGGTAGAAGGGCGAGTAGCAGGTGGATTTTATTGTCGCGAGTCGGGTTGCGGGTAGGCACTATCCGTGCCCGACCCGACCCATTGTCATCCCTAATTCTTATATTGATTTTAGTTTTTGTTATAATTTTATGCTTGCAAATCTATTGAATCTCATTTGCTCAAAATTACGTAAATTAGGAATTTAATATTTAACGAGTCAATCCTAGAGGACGATATTTTATTACTATGTTAACGATTGGTTCACTTGCCAAACATTTATCACGATTCTAAATCCTAACTTTTAGCTTATTATAAACCATTTTTTCCATAATGAACCAATGAACTGCCACTGGTCGTTGTACTAGTAATATGAAAACCTTGCTCATCTAAAGAATACAAATAGAGGTGTGCGTGCCGAACATAAATTGGGACAGAAGTGGTACAATTCATGGTCAAAATGCTTTTATCTTTCCACCATTTTCCTAAAATCATATTTGTAGTACCGGCTGTAGTTTTATGGCATCCTAATATGCCATTGACATCCCTTACTATCATATATGTCTAATGCCACTCTCATGTCCTCTCTATATCACTTTTTTTCAACTCTACTTTTTCCTTTTTCTTCTTTTTCAAATAACAAAATTTTGCATACTAAGAGTAAGTTTTGAGTGACCCATTTGAAAAAGGAATTTGTAAAATAGAAATTAGGGATGCATTTAGCTCTTTGTGCATTTATTTCCAAGATTTATTAATTTTGGCCTTATTTTATATCTTGAAACAATTCAATTTCATACTTTTAAAGAACCAAATTTAATTCCAATTGCATTAACAAACGTCAAATCATTCAAATATAATTTATGCAACTAAAATGCATTTCTTAATCTTTTTTTTTTCTCATAAACTCAATAAGTCTCATTATCTAAATTATTAAATAAATCACTCTTTAAGCACAAAAATTCAATCAAATACCCAAAATTAAACATTATATACGACTAAAAATATGCACCCATGGTTGAAAATTTCCTAAATATGTGATATGTGAGATAATATGAGATATTCACATGGTCAATTATTTCCATAGATGTGGTCCATTTATCAATTTCATAATTGTTGCATAAATGTTGATATTGTAATCCAATATAATTGGCAACAATTTATTATGACAACTACTCTATGATGGACTAAGATATCTATAAATTTCATAGGTGCTATGTGCTTTGGGTCATCAAATCTACTATTTTCTACAATATAATATACCATCAAAGTTTACATGGTGGGGATTTGAAACAAAAAAGCACATTAAAGGATTCTCATGACAATGGTTATGGTTGAAAAGTAGTCCTTATTCATTCTTTCGCATTAGTTTTACATTTACTATCAGAGCAAGGTTAAATACCTTTTGTCTTGTACTTATCTATCCCAGCAACAACACCATGCACCACAACTTTCTATTCAATCATCTATGCAAGTAATTAGAGCATCAAAGCATTATACTCAATCATCTCAGCAAGCAACCCAACCATCACGTGGCAGACCAATCATGAGGCTGAATCTCAATGCAAGGAGGGGATGCATATGAAAACTATGACATGCAACCATTGTTATATCATTTTTTTTGTATAAGTTGCTTGAACATTAAAGACTTAATAACACGTTTTATTTTGTTTTTTGAATGACGACATACCAAGTGGTGGACCACTTTATTTTGTGATGTAAAATGGTTAAATGGTGGACCAACCCTGTTGGGAAAAAGACAATATTTCATTTAAGCTTATTAATATGAAACAAGTTTTTTTTAGGGATCAACCGTGTTCGAGAATATTTGGAGAAATTAGTGTTCATTTATGCTTTAATTATTTCATTTTCTTTGATATATATGTATATATATTTCGAAAAATCACAGTTGGACAATATTTGGAGAAACCAGTGTTGGATTCTATTGTTTTCACTATTTCACTAAAAGAAGTCAAGGTATAAACAACACAAACCACCAAGTACTGCAAATATTGTAAACCAAGACTACCAAGTACTACAACTTTTTCATTCATTTTCAAACATTACATAAACAACAAAAACCATCCATGTCAACTACAATACAAGCTTTTACAAAACACCATGGATTTGTCATCAACATTGCAAATATAATTATATTCATTACACAAATAACACAAACTAGTGTAAGATCCAAGAAAATTTAAAATAAAGAGAAATCATGAGAAACATTAATGGCTTGATTAAGATTGTTAATTTGTTAAATTAGTTATTTTAATTTAATTATGACGTATGGAATACTTATTTAGGTTATTGAAGTTATTATTTTATTTATTTCAATTATCAATATTATATAAAATATGGAACATACATGTTTATAAATCTGTAGTGTGCATATTATAATGAGATAGCATGTGACATAGTGGTTAGTGTGTGTGTTTGGCTAGTGGAAGGGCCACAACTTTGATTCATGTCGGCTAAGTAAAATGTTGTATTTGTTTTCTCTATTTCTTTTTTTTCTCTCTCCTATATTCTAAGGTCACGTGTGGTTTCACTACACACACGCTAATGTCACGGGAAAGAAAGGATATGGCAAACCCTTAGCATTAAAAAGAATAAAAAAGTGAGCTAACTCCCAAAACTAATAATTAAAGAGATTTTATTTCAAAATTCAATCAGGGAGAATATCACTTGATTATTTTTTTTGCAATTCCTAGAAACCAAGTGTTGGGTCTTACGTATGAAAGAAAGAAAATAAAATAATGAGATTACTTAACCTAACAGGGAAAAACCACAAAAGGAAGGATGTTTAAGGCAAACCTTCAACCCTCTAGGTAAAACAAAGGTTTGAGAAAAACCGTGAAGAGTGAATGTTGGTGCTTAAAGAAAAAAAAACGTAGGTTGAAAGTTGCTCAACAGGTACCGGAAGCCAACTTTTTGTGTTTATTTTCTTGTATGTATAGCAATTGCATATGAGTTTTTGTTTTATTTGATGCACAGTGTTATTCTCTTCTCAACTCATTCTTGAATCTTTGTTAGTTGGGTGTAGTTTTGTGTGTGATGTATGACTTTATGAATTTGCAGTTTTTGGTTGTTTGCTGGTTTTCTAACCCTCTTCAACGCTTGTATACCTTCGTCCACGTTGGTATGAGATGCATGAGTTTTCATTCAAGACGTTGGGTTCATGCATTGGTTTGAGTTGTGTGGGTTTTTTTTTCTTAGTTTCAAAATTTGGTTTGATATCTCGTAGCAGTGGTTTCGTTTCTATAGGATTTCTTTGCTTCCACAAATATTATACATCATTTGCTCAATTATTCTACACTTTTAGAATTCCCTTTTCATGCATAAGGAATCGTAGCACGGTGCAGTGCAATGTTTAAAGCGACAACGTATTGATTCTTTTCATTATTCTAGCCATATTAGTGTTCTTTTGTTGTCCCAATTTGTTAATGCATGTAATGTTGTGATGGAGTTTAACCCTTTTAACCTCTTTTGTTGTGGTGTTAGTTTCATGCTTTCCTTTGAAAAAAAAAATGAACCAACTTGTGGGTAATTGCATACGTATAGGAATTATGTGGTGTTAGTGTCTTCCTTACCTTTGGCCTTTTGAAATCAATAACATGCATATAAGATTTTCGGTTGTTGTTGCATGTTATAGGAGAATGCACAATTTCCTTTTACTTAATTCTTTCTTTTTGTGATTTGATTTTAGAATTTTTTTTTTGGGCCGCTTTTGTCTTTCTTTTTGTTCTATGTCACTTTTTGTTTGATGAGTAGATAATTAGGAACCACATGTGAATTGGTTTTCTTAACCATGCTTTTGGATGCAGACGTAGAATTCTTTTTGGTTCATTTTATCTTAGCCTTATAAGGTGCAGTTTTACCGTGATTCTTCTAACCATTGCATAAGTTTCTTTTCATTCATTTGTCATATATATTATATTGTATTGGAAGAAAAGTAACATGGTTTTTCTTGTGTAGGGTCGAAGTGAATTAAATTCATGTTTCTTGTAATTTTGTGGCAGCTCTACTTATTTCATGTGAGCATACCAAAGTTATGCGTGGCCTTTGTGTTATTTCGGTGCCACTTTTGTTAATGCTTGGTTTTCATATACGTTGTGCATAAATTTTGGTCTTTCTTTGCTTGTTATCTTCACATAATGCAACATGGTTTTGTCCTTTTATTTCTTGCTTGTGATAGTAATGTGGTAGCTTGCATGGGCCTTTATATTCCACTTGTGGTTTAGATGCAGGTTCGTGCTCCATTGGGTTAGCATGTGTGGGATTATTTATTTTGAGTGCAACCTCAAGGTTGAATAGGGTGATTATTTATGCATTTACTTTAGTTATGGGACACATGTTTTAAACGGGTTTGCGTGGGTATATAATATAATGATAAGGGTTGGAATTGAGCCTTTAATTTTCAGAAGAAGAAATAATGTGTGCATGGATAACTGAAGTATGGTTTCTAAAAAAAAAACTAAATTTGGTTTTTATTCCTGTTTTTAAGTATTTTACTTGGATGTGATGTTGAGTATTAGTTGCAATGTCTTATTTGCTAAATTTCGCTTATATATATATATATATATATATATATATATATATCATTACTTATGGTTAGCTTATCCCTATTATTTGTGTTATGTGTGCGATAATTATATGATGCGTGTGTTATACAGGAGCAGATGATACTGCAGATGATTCTGACGTGGAGTAGACTGATGAGAGAAAATGGTGAACTCGGGATTTATGTTTATTTTTTTAAGTTGTTAAATTACGTATTAAAGACGACATAATTTATTTTCAATGTCGTTGTTATTTAAAAATTTTAGACAATGGATGTTGGGACTAAGTTTTTTTTTAGATTAAATTATGAATTTTTATTTAAGTTCTTTTTATCGATAATTTTTTCCGCTAAAAGTGCTCATTTTATAACTTTCTGTAACATCCAAAAATTTGGGATGTTATAACCAGCCATGTCAACACCTTTATCCATTTTTCAAATAACTTAATAGATTTCTCCAAATTAAATATTTTCTTCCTATTAGCATCCATTTCTTCTATTATCACAAAACTCCCCTATTTCTTGTGAATTCACATTGCCACCACCCTTTTCTTCATTCTTCATAGTGTCACCACCCCTTTCTTCAATCTTCACAGTACCGCCACTTATTTATTCAATCTTCACAATGTCACCACCTCTTTCTTCAATCTTATCTTCAGTAAACCATTTGAAGTAATTGCACCCACCAAAATGTTCACTTCCACTCTGTTCAAAAAACACCAATCACATGTCTTTCAATATACCAACAATGAAGACTATTTTCAAAACCAAATACAGAAAAATCAAAGCATATTTTCCATGTATCTTACCTTGTACTTAGGGCAACCCCAAAATTTTTTCCGCTGTTCTTCGTAGTTCTCGACACTGATTTCTCTCCACAATAGCAAATGGGTGTTGTAAGACCCGTAAAAAGTAAGTAGAATAAAGAGAAACACATGGGAAAAATTAATGGCTTGATTAAGATTGTTGAGTTAGCTATTTTATTATGACATATGGAAAAAAATTAAGTGACTTAAATTATTGTTGTATTCATTTTAAATAATTATTTAATTATGAAATGTGAAAATATGTGTTTATAAATTTGCGGAGCGCATATAAATTAGTGGTTAATATGTATATATGGCATGGGAGGACAAACCCTAAATATCAGGTGGTGGGTTTTACATGTGGAGGACAAAGTAAAATAGGGAGATCCCTTAACCTAGTAGGGAAAATATGAAAGGCAGAGAGAAATCGTGAGGGGAGAGTGTATCGATAGAGATAAACTGTAGAGTGGAAGAGGAGGATGTAGGAGAAACATGTAACATCCCGGTCGGATATTACTATTTTAAATAAAATAAAATGAAGCTAAAATAAAATGTATTTAATAACCAAAGTTCTTTCCCAAAATGCGGAAAATTTTCAAACTTTATTAAAAGCACTAAAAGACAAAATCCATAAATGCGTTCAATGCTGAGAAATATAAAACAATTTATAGTAACTGATTACAAAAATAATCCATAAAATCCATAAACTAATTCCATGTAAAAATTCCCATACTGACCCCACTCCAGCTCTAAGTATCCATGTGCTCACCTGCATCAACATCTGCTTCCATGTAACGAGTTACATGATCATCACCAAACATACACAGATAGGGTGAGCTCAAAATAAAAACGCATTACAAGGTACATTATAATAACAATTAAAAACCCTAACACTTCTACTACACTCAAATCTCAGACTCAAACTTCCATATCTTCCTCTGAACTCCTCTTGATTCTACACTCTTTGATGAGTACACTGATCGATTACTGCATCCAAAACCGCATCAAGACCTCCCCAACAAAGCATCGCATCAAGACCTCCATCCAAAGCTGTGTAGAATCCCTCGTGTAATCCATTACTGCATCCAAAACCGCCTAGCACAACATCCACGTTGCTAGGTTAACTCGCGTTCTAGACAACCTGGCAAAACACTTGGCGCCGCCGGTTACCAACCCATTAGATTTTGGTCCAAGCCCAGTTCTACAACACACTGCCTGGCGGAACCACTTATGTCGCCAAGCGCCAACTCTCGGGTTTTACTCTAAAGTTCACTTTTTTGCCTATCTCCTAGCAGATTAGACCGTTCCGCCAAACGCCACACCAGTAACTGGTAATTTACTGGTATTTGACACTCTAGAATAGGTTCCAATGAACCTATTTACACAAGAGACTCAGTGCACGAAAAACATACATCCATGACAAGTAAATACACTTTCATATTATTTAGTTGAACTCAACTACACAATATCACATGGTTGTACATCAAACACAACCATATTCTTGCTTTTATACATCCTAGAGAATCGCAATAAATCCACATAAAACTATCAAAACAAAGTGTTATACCCAACACCACAATCTTGCACAACCAAACAATATACAAACCAGGAAAAACAAATAATCATTGCCCCAAAATATCGCACACAATAATGATAATAAAAAAAACAACTATAATAATAATGATAATAATAATAATAAAACCAAACAATACAAATAAAAATAATAATAATGAAAATAATAATAAAATGAAATTAAACAATAATAGTAAAACAATAATATTAATAAGATAAAATAATAATAAAATAATAAAAATAAAATAAAGAAATAATAATAAATAATAATAATAATAAAAACATAAAAA
>Ga0209589_1009585_pt1 | contig 14540 bp, 10 predicted proteins | sample CowpeawhiteBW_FD_187525 | JGI IMG/M metagenome (GOLD analysis project Ga0209589, IMG submission 187525) | Root nodule microbial communities of legume samples collected from California USA - Cow pea white BW (SPAdes) (version 2) | ecosystem: Host-associated > Plants > Roots > Nodule | place: USA... | reverse complement strand
AGGGCTATGTGGTATGCCTAAGTTTCCTTTTAAGTACTTCAGGATGACTGTAATAGTTACCTTTCGTACGCTTCATGTTCATCTGAGTGCTTCTCGTTATTATAACTGTGTGATGTTTTATTTAGTAGTGTAATCTATTAAAATGGGATGTCACATAAAATATATCAGAATTTAAAAAAAAACATATTTTAAATTTATATCTATATATATATATATATATTATAAAAAAATTGGCGCCAAGACCCTCTTTATCCTCTGAGCTCATATATAGTTTAACTTTTTAAGATTAGTATTATATACCGTCTTCAGTTAAACTTTAGAATTGTAGTTCTTATGTTATTTAGTTATATATTGCTCTTAGAGATACAGAATAAGTTGGTTCAAGATAGAAGTGAATTGAATAATGAACTATTTTTTGTAAAATAAAATTAGTAACTTTTAATAAATCAAATTGATTAAGGTTGTAAAATAAATTTTACAAATAGTTTAGATGTAATATAAACACGTAAAAAACTTACGGAAGAAGAAGAGGTAATGAGAAAAGAAACTTCATGAATAAAACTAATTAATCCATGCGTAAATTAAATTAAAAACAATTATAAAACATTAATACCGCCTCCAAACTTTTCACGCATTCATTCAAAAACCCTTTAAAATTTTCCAAAAAAAACTCACAGAACCTCCAAATCTTAGAAGAAGAAAAAAACTCCAATTTTCCCAAAATTCCGAAAAACCCATTTGTGATCCGTGAGTTGGATGTTTGGGGTCGCCGTAGAACGATGGGTGTTGTGGGTCATTACAGAACGTTGGGTTTGAGACGGTTGCAGAACGTTGAAAATCCCTATTTGTGGGTCTTCGCGAGGTATGCAACCACCGAGATTAATGGGTCGGTGATAAGTGTAAAAGATAAGTTAATTTTTTATTTAAAATTGATACTTATCACGTGTAAAATGATGTTATTTGTGTATAAAACAAACCTCTTAACTTAAAATAGAATGATGTATTTAGAATTGAAGTTTTATGAATTATAATGATATTTTGTTATTTTGCAGTGAATATGAAAAAAATTATCAAGTATGCAGTTGAGCCACCTAGAGCTAAGCCATGGAAGTAGAAAAGACAGGACAACATATTTGTACTTTCTGGTTGAGCATAAGAAATGGAGCTAAGCCTCGTGAAGAAACCCTATTTGCAAGGAAACCTGGAGCCCAAAGGTTGACCAACCAAAAAAACCCTTCCAAGAAGGAAAGGTCACGTGCTAAGCACTAGGACAAGGGGTTGAGTTGAGAAGGAAATCCACTAATGAAGTAACCCTGTGGCTGAACACCAAAAGTTGGGTTGAGCATTACCCAAAAATTCCTATAAATAAAGAGTTTGTGTCCTCATTTCAAGCATTGAGCGGAGGCTCCACAATGTAACAATAACATAGAATCGAGTCTGTGAGGCACGAGGGAGATGCTCTTAGTGTAAATCTTATGTGTAGATGCTGCTATAATTACGTTATAATATTCTATGAGTACCTGAACTCCCTCATGTCCGGGTTTGATGTAATTAATTCTGATTATATTCACTTCTACTCCTTACCTGTTCATTTTGCTTTCATTCAATTGTTTGTGGTTTGATTTATGTTTAATGATGGCTTGAACACTTACCTATTTAACTGTTTATTTTGCTTTCATTCAATTGTTTGTGGTTTGATTTATGTTTAATGATGACTTGATCACTCATCTATTTAACTAGTTTGGATTGAGTTGGAAAACCAGTCTCAAACTGTGGTCCAATCAAATCATCATACATGTATTGTATGCTCCATGGCATACCAGACTGGATGCTGGAGGAGAGAGTCTTACACATTAAAGCAAGGACTCATTCTACCAGGAGTTGAAGAATCACATTGAATTTGGAGTCCTTAAGTTCTAGTGTATCAGGGATGAACCTAGATCTATAAAAAGAGTACTCCCAAGACATTGAATGATTTACAAAGTAAGTAAACAAGATGGTAGGTAGTGGTGTAGTAGAAGAAGATGAGATGAAATCAATTCATAACCCTTACTTCACTCAATTTATCTAATAACTACTATTTATTTTTACTTACACTCTTTATCACAAACCAAAAACCTAAAAACCAAACTACCAATATACTTGCTAAACTCATGTGGTTACGACACTTGTTGATACTACTACGTACCAGTACACTTGCTGGAAAATGATTATTGTGAAACAGTCATCAGTTGGCTTCTTTTGGGATTAACGGGTGTTCCTATTAGTGGGTTTGCGAGTGAATCTGAATATGGCAACTACAAATAATTCACATAATTGCACACAAATAGTTTACATTAAACTCAATTATTATCCAGAGACATGTATTTTGAATAAGAATCACTAGAAACTTGCACTTGTGGTGACTTCTACTGCTCATCCATGATCATCTAAGGTCATTATCCTGCTACTCTCACCACATGAACCATTCTACTCTATTTGAGTATGAATGATCATTAAAGTTTCATGATGTCACCTCACTTGAATCCATAGTCCAATGCATATACTAAAATAACACCACCATAAAATTTTCCCATGAGACCCATGGAATTATGTCAAACACATACAATACTCATAAATATATATATATATATATATATATATATATATTAACAAATTTATTATCATCACAGTTTCACAATAATACTTTCGCAATCATATACATCTTTAATCATATTTTCATATTCATATATCAATAATTCCATCTCAAATTTCAAATAACAAACAATCACATATTTTACATCAACATACCGAGTCAAGTCTCAAAATACTAACATCATTCATGCATAACTTCATACACCGTATTTTTAAAATTAAGTCAATCAATCACATGTTAAAAATAAGGAATTAAAACTCTGAAGCATTCTCGCTTGAGCTAGAAATTCTCACTTGAATGACCGAAACTCTCGCTTGAGCTAGATATTCTCGCTTCAGCGACAGAGACTCTCACTTAAGCTAAAGATTCTCGCTTGAGCTAAAATTAAATAAAAACAAAAAGAGTTTTAGTGGCTTTCTCGTCTGAGCTAGAGATTCTTGTTTGAGCGACATGGGTTCTCGCTTAAGCTAAAGATTCTCGCTTGAGTTAAAATTCGAATAGAGAGCAAAGTAGAATTTTGGCTATTTTCACTTGAGCTAGATTTCTCTTGATTGAGTGACAGAGGTTCTTGCGTAAGCTAAAGATTCTCGTTTAAGCTAAAATAGTATATTTTCACATGTTCTCAGCATGCAAAACTAGAAAACACAAACCACCACAATTCACATGCACTCATCAATTTAATACATCAAAACTCAATTAATGACCAAGATAAACAATTCCTTTCAAAATTTCAACAAAACCTAACTTCCCTTGCTCTTACCTCAAACGCATACCAAACTTGACAAAAAGAAGATCCCAAAGAATTTGAGCACCAAAACCCTCAATTCAACCTAAAGAAGCTCAAAACACAAAAACACATAAAAAAAATTAGGACTTTGATCATAGTCAAAGCGAAATTAAAAACCCAAAATAGAAAAAGGGGTCGGAAATATTCTATCTCTAATCATACAAAATTTTGTTAATTTAACAAAATTCACCGTAACTTATATATTTAGTTTAAAGAAATATAAAGTTATTGTACCAAATAAGTGGAGGGATCGATCAAAATATTTAACAAAATACTCATTTAAGGTCGCATTCACAATTACATATTAGTTACTCTAGACCTTGTATTTTTCTTTATTGTCTTTGAATCTCCGGTTACTTGTTCTTTCTTGTTTCCCTCCAAATCATATCTTCCAAGTTGCTCTTGTCTTCATTGTCCTCATGACAGACTCTGTTACCAACTTTACTTAGGAAATAGAAAATAAATAAAATAAAAAACTTGAGTAAGCCACAGAGATATATAAGGTCAGCTAGGTTAACTCGTATTAGGTTGCTGAGCTATTAAAATAGGAAAAAAATATTTTAATTATAAATTATAATTTTTTTATATAATGATGCATACTTAATCGAATAATTATCAACAAAGTGAAGGTCAAAATTTTAATCTTGAATAAAGCAAATTAAAAATCGTGGGACTTCAACGGAGTGCATTAGTTGGGTAATAGGAGCAAAACTTACCTCATTTGTGTTACCAAGAAGTCACAAATTAAAGCAAAATGGATGCAACTTTCAATTTTTTATCAATTATAACTGACCAAGACCCTTCACCCACCAATGTCACTTACAAATCTGATATTCACCATTGGAGCCTGCTTCCAAGAAGTCCTTGTCCATGCTAACTAAGGTTCTTTACTTTGAAGCTTGTGATCATCCTTTGATCTTGACCTTTAGCTTTGTTTTTTATCTCTTAAATTGCTTCACCTCTCAACAACACACTAAACTTATTTTTCACTATAGGACTTCTACATCTCCATACAAACAAAAATGTAGTTCAACATAATGTATATATAAGCCATATGTGTTTGTTTTTTTTTTTTTAATCAATTAGTTTCACTCTTTCTTACTCCTACCTTTTGTCACTATTACCAATTAAAGTGGCAATTAATTAATATCCTTCCGTTTTACTTGTGCCTTTTACTTTCTCTTTTAAGTTGTATGCTAGCTTACCATTGAAACATGATGACTAATGTGACAAAAAGTAAAGTATATGCAAGTACACATCAATGATGATGACACCAAAACAAAACCACACATACAACTCTCAAGTTAAATGATAAACTCTTAAATTGTTTTCGACTGTAAATAGAAAAAATGAGTTAATTTTCCATTTTTATAAGTAAAATTTGTATGAATAAGTGAGTTTAAAATTAAAATTTATAGTTTTCATCCTCGAGTTTTTTCTATTACTCAAATTTTATATATGTTATTAGGATATTTTTTTAATATTAATTTATATAATAAGTAAGTTTATAATCTTACAATTTTACTAATCAAGCATGCGAGAACGAAAACTCCATAAATTTACATAAATTTTTGGGTTTTGAGTTTGTCGAACTTATAGGAGTGAAAATTGTCAAATGCTTACGATTTCAAGATTGTATTGGGAAACAGTAACAAAATGTTGTGGTTATTATTTGAATAAAAAGAATAAAAGAGTACATCTTGCATTTCTTTTCTCTGAAACATTTTCTTCTGAAAGGAAAAGCTACCTTAATAGGAAGTAAAAGGATCTAGCTTATGAACAAAGATAAAATGCAAGAACAAAATAGACAAGAAAATGAGAGATAATATTTGTTATTTCTCAATCGATTTACTATCTTGTTATTTGATTGTTTTTAACATCTGAAATTCTAACATTAACTTACCCTTCTAAAAAAGTACTCTTGATCAAACCTTCCTGAATTTCTTCTAAAGAAATCATTCATACACATAATTGCTGCACTTATTTTATGATAATCATTGTCCATTTCTTTAATCTACATGATGATGACCCAGCAAATTATGAACACAGGGAGTAGTGTTTCAGTGGCCACCAAATCCAGAAGTGTATGTTACACCAGTTGAAGGTAACCAAAGATCCCCCAAAAGGAGATTGGCCACAGTGAAGTTATAAGCCTGGCTAGAATCATTGATGACATGGTACCCTGGCCATTTCACTCTGTTATCAACCCTAGCTCCTGGTCCATAATTCTTGTACTCTCCGAAGTACAAAGTGTCCAAATACAATGATGTTCCATCCCACTCTAGCCACCCTTCTGGCCTTAACACCTCACTAATGTAAGACTGCATGAAAACTGTTGTAGAATATTTCCTCCACGGTCTTCCAAGGTAAGTTGAGGTGGTGTTAACTGAGGGCAGAAGATCATGGTCTGCTGAAACGTTGCAGAATTGGATGGAGAACCCAGATGATCCATAAGGGCACGTTTCTCCTTGAGCTGTGATTGTGTTCTGCTGTTTATCTAACCCTTTCTTCACCAGTATTGTGCAGTTCTGGAACACTGCACTCGCATGTCCAAATATGAAATCCACGGTGCCACTAATTTTGCATTCTCTGTAAAATTGGCGCAAGGAGTGGGCATAGAGGCTGTCTTGGTACCCAAAGATCCCACATCGGAGAAACACAGAAAGGTCAGAGTCTGATCTCAGTGCAACAGATTGGTTTCTTTCGGGTCCTGCAGTGTTCCTGAAGGAAATGTCTGTTGCTATGAATCCTCTCCCATTTACAGCTTCAAAACAAGATAAAAAAATTAAGAATCAAAATTAGTGTAAAATTTGAAACCAAACATGTTTTTTAGTTCTTAGTATTACTACTGAAGTTTCCTTACCAAAGGTAGCAGTTCTGTATGTGGTTAAATTTTGAGTACGGCTGAGGTTACCGGAGATAACAGTATCATCCATGCCCTCTCCGATCATCACAATGTTCCATTTGTTCTTCTTGATCTCAACTTTCTCGGTGTACAAGCCCTTCTTTATGTGTATCACAAAGCGTCTCATGCTATATTCAGGAGCTGCATTCACAGCATCCATCACCGTAGTAAAATTACCACTTCCATCAGCAGCAACTACAGCATCCGCAGGCATCGTATTTCTCTGCAGCAGTGGTTCAACCAATGCAGGAACTTTGTCCATTCTGAAAGAATCCGAAACAACCTGGTTCACCAGGTTTTGGAGCAACAACATTGCTTCCTTAATTTCATCGTATATTAGATCCTCCACATTCCCACTTGTACCTTCAAAACCTTCCATGCACGTGTCTGTGTTCGCAAGTACACCACTTAGCCATGTCCTCAAATCAGAGCTCAGATTCCCAGTACTGTTATGCTTCCCTGCCATGTCATGCCACAAATATTATACCCTTTCTTTTCTACTAATTAACATAAATGAGATTATATAAGAAAGACTCATTCAGATAAAGATGATAGATACCTTGGGGAGTTTCAACTGCGGAAATGGACCAGCTGAGTTCATCAGCTGACAAGTCCAGCAACTCAAGACATGCGACAATGGCATCAGAAAGAGGAAACTCACTCTTGACATTGCTGAACTCAGATTTGAGAGTGGAGGTAACGTTTTGCAAAACATCACCTACTTTTCTCACGGAGCTTACGAATTCGGAAGGAGAAACTTTGAGGGGATGGAGTATCGCAAAATCACAGGGAGCAAAGAAGAAGAAGATGAAGATGAATGTGGCAGATGGAACTGGAGCAAGTTGTTTTCTCCAGAATACAGCCATTGCAATGAATTGCATAAGACGAAGGAGAAAACTTTTAGTAATTCATCATACAGCTGAATATTGTGTTTTGAACACATAATTTATAGACAATGAAACTCTGTAATATCTATAATCTCCTAAACTTATGAAAATATATTTTGTAATATCACTATTTAAGTTAATAATTAGGATTTATATGTTGAAAAACATTTATAAGACTGTTATTCAAATATAATATTTTCAATATATTATTACCTAAATTAGAAATGGATTTAACTCATGCCTCTAAAATGTAACAATGAAAGAAATATCTAATTTAGTTAAAATATTTTATCCTTTTTATCATCATCAATGAAAAAAGGATAGCACCTACTTCGTGTTTAACTAAAGATAAACTAAAAACTTCAAAATCAGCTCCAGCTGCATCTCACCTTTCTTATTTTTTTCATTTCTAAAAAACATCATTAACGCCATGTCAAAATCGCAAAAAAGGGTTTCTTAAATTGAACACTTAGTGATGACGAACACAATGACACTCCGTTGGGAAACCTTGTGAGCGTTGCAAATTTTGCAAAGAATGAAGAATAATTGAACCATAAAAAAGTGTCATATGTGAAATTTGAAGATGTGTTTGGTTGATGTATAAAAAGTTATGTTTCTGGGAAACTGATACAGTAGGCATAGAGACGAGGGAATTTTTAGAATAGAATGAAGTGATTTTGCAAAAATTGCAGAAAATCCAAATTGGATTGGTACAAGCCAGCAAAGCATGACAGATAGCAGAATTTGACCTGGTTTTGTCAATAAAGTGGTTAGCTCTAGCATAGCATGTACATAGAGGGTAATTTGGATTGTAATCAAAGTAATTGTTAGATATCAATATGGTCTAATAAACTTTTATTATACTAATAACAACAAAATCACAATAAATAATAAAGGAATGTAATTTGAGGTAATTACACTAATAAAGATATTTTTACTGATTAGAAAATGTGTTCACTTCTAAATAATAATTTGAGAACAAGTGATTTGATAGGTAGGTGGGATAGAATAAAAAAATATTTTAATAAGTTAAAATATAAAATTATTATTTTACGTTAAAATTAATATTAATATGTTATTATTTGTTTATTGTTATTGTTATTTATTATTATAATTATTATATGTGAATATATTATTTGTTGAAATTATAATAAAGTGAACATAAAATATACCTTCAAAAACACCTAATGAAAACATTAAATACCTTCAAATCATCTCTTCACTCTGAAGAATCCTCTCACCCTTTCCTCAAATCATCTCTCCTATTTCTTCAAAAAATCACTGAACTGAACATGCATAGCTCGTGCAATTCCATCTACTCCATTGGTATATCAGTCAAAGTGAACACAAAAGAAAGAAGAAAAATAGCATTGAGTTGTTTATTTGAAAAGTTGAGAATAGTGTCAACCATCTTTTTCTTTGTGCATTATAATTTATAATGTAAAATAAATTTAATAGTATTTTTACAAGATACAAATATGTTTTTGTCACTTAAAAAAAAATATATATATATATATATATATATATATATATATATATATATATATATATATTTCGAAACTGTATTTTGATCTCCATTATTTTTTTACTTTTGATCGGTAAAACTTTCGTTTTTAAATTTGGTCTTTGTTATTTTGTTTTAGATTTTGTAACATATTTCATCTCTCCTTGCAAACCGTAGTTGATAATTTAATTTCAAAAAATATTTAAAAGTAAATAATAATAATTATTATTATTATTATTTTGAGTGTGGGTCGAACATTCACTTAAACAATCTTTAAGTCCTTCAAGTATTTTGTTTTGTTCTTCGTTCGGTGTTCTTGTTCGTCAACTAAACTACAAGAAAATTTGATATTATCGACAGTCAAAATTCGTCGCTAAATCAACATTATCAATGGATTATCGACGATCAAAAATACGTCAGTAAAATGCTTGTCGCTAAAAATTTATCGATGAAAATCATATTCCATTGGTACTTATCGACGAAAAAAATTTGTCGATAATTACCGACGAAAATATTTGTCTGTAAAATCCGTCGATAATTATCAACGGAGAAATTTATCGATAATTATCGACCGAAAAATCCATCGGTAATTATCAAAAATTCCGTCAGTAAATAATATGCATTGTTCATCTTCTTCCTCCTCCCCCTTTCATTTTTTTTCGTTTTCTTCTTCTTCGTTGTCGTCGTCGCCGCCGCTGCCACCGCCGTCGTCTTGTTCTTCTTCCTCTTTGTTCATCTTCTTCTTCTTCTTCTTCTCCTTCTTCTCCTTCATCTTCTCCTTCTTCCTCTTCTTCTTCTTCTTCTCCTCCTTCTCCTTCCTCCTCTTCTTCTTCTCCTTCTCTTGCTCCTTCTTCTTCTCCTTCTCCTTCTCCTTCTCCTTCTCCTTCTTCTTCTTTTCTTCTTCATTTCTTCTTCTTCTTCTCGTCTTCTTATAAGGTGAGCTTTGGGCGAAAAAATTTCCGCTTCTTTTACCAACATATAAATCTGTCGGTAAATTTGTCGATAAAAAAAATAAATTATCGATGAATTTTAAGTTATATCAGTATCGACGGATTTTACCAACGAAAAAACCCGTCGACAATTCAAATTGGGGCAGGAAATTTTCTGCTTCTTTTATCGACGGATTTATCATCGATAAATTCGTCGGTAAAAATTTTTAAATTATCGACAAATTTTACTGACGGAATAATCCGTCGATAATACAAATTTGAACGGAAAATTTCTTGCTCTTTTTACCGACGGATAAATTCGTCGATAATACAGATTTTACCGACAGATTTTTTTGTCGGTAATTAAAATTTGAGAATCCGTCGGTAAAATCCATCGATAATTCAAATTTATCGACAAAAATATATCCGTTGGTAAAATTCTGTCGATAATTTCAGTTTTTTTTTTGTATCGATGGATACCTTTAAAAGGTGTTTCCATGGTAAAGTCAACACACAATCGGTGAAAGCGATAAATATTGTAATTAATGCAAGATAAAAATGTCCCAAACATCATACTTTGACTTGGATTTATACTTTTCGTCGTGGGTCTTTGATTAGGATTAGTCTAATCACAGTCCAATCATGTTTAATCCTCATTACTGATTTGTTTGGACTTAATTGGGAGATTAATTGACTTCTAGAGGCAAACCAATCGGTTGAGCCTAACTGACTGAATCAAGTTGCACTTATTTCGAGATTATTCAAAGAAGATTAGTATGTCCTCTACGCTAAGGATGTTTCCATTCAACGAAGTCGAGTCACCCAAATTGTAATTTTCGATCAAACTAGCGTTGGTTGAGAAATGGAATGAGGTGCAAACGAGTACGTGATCTCAAAGCTAATTCAAGGTTTACTCGAACCAGCAAGTCAATAAAATTTATGAAAACCTTCTTTGAAGTAGTCTCTTTAGTCGTTTCTTGTTAACTTGACCCGCCAGCTACTGTTAATCTGGCCCACTCACCCATAGAATACAATTTTTATTATTTTTCCATAACTAAAACTTAACTTAAATTTTACGATGATAAAATATAACTGTTGTAAGAAGAAAAAAAAACATCTTAAGATTATTTTAGTCAGCTAACCAATAAAAGGAATTTTTTTTACGTGTAAAAATACAGTTATCAAACATTTTTCAAATAATAATTTTATATTTATAACTTATAATACTAATTGAATGTTCTAATAAATTTGCAATCAATAATACTATTCCAGCTATATAAAAATGCTTAACGAGATTTTAATATAAATTTTATATATATTATTATTTGGGTACATATTCATTTGTTAATAATAGTTATTCAAACTTTATAGAGCATTTTGTTAAATTGAAAGAGGAAGGGAATGGCCAAGTGTCTGTTACACTTTGAATGGAATGAAGATGCGAATTTCTTTCCAAAATGAAGAAGATCTGAATGTGTTTGTATAGTCTTAAATATTAATCAATAGGGGTGATCATGGATTGAATTTTTAATGATCCAATCCACATTCATTTTAAATCCAAATAGTTGGATTAGATTTTCGATCCAAATCCATTTTTTCAAAAAAAGTAGATTGAATTTTTTTTAAAATTCAGATCCAAATATTTAGATCAAGTTTAAATCCAGATCTAAATATTTGGATCAAGTTCAAAATCCAAAATCCATTTTTCATAAAATAAGTTCAAATTAAATTTTTTAAAACTTCTGTTCATAGGGCTGACACCATAGAATTTGACAGATTTTTTGTCGGGGCCAATGAGGCCAAATTTCAGCATGGGATGAACTTGGATGACTTTTGAACGAATTTCGGTCGGGGACGACATGACCAAATTTGGGCCAAGGTCGACATGACAAAATTTCAGTTGAGATCGACTTGAGTTGATTCGACTGAATTTCGGCCAGGGCCGATTTTGCCTAATACGACCAAATTTTGGCCCAAGCCGACTTGGCCAAATATGGCCACATTTGGGCCAAGGCCTGATGAGTCAAGTTTCGGTCAGGGTTGACTCCACTAAATTCGTCGGTCGGAACCGACTTGACTAAACATGACAAATTTTCGATCACAACTGACTAGGTTGAATATAGTCAAATTTCGTTCGGGACTTATTCGACCGATTACAACTAAATTTGGGCTATGGAAATCTGTCATATTCTATGGTGTCATCGCTATGGAAAATCTAATCCACATCCATTTTGGATCTGAATAATGGATGTGCATCCAATTTTGTGTCCAAAGGGCTAATACCAAAGAATTTGACAGATTTGGCCGAATACTTCCAAATTTCATCCAGTACCAACTGGGTCAAATCTCGATCGGGATTGACTTGACAAAATTTGGCCTAATTCGGTAAAATTTTGTATAGGGTCACGCCAACTCATGTCTCACGTCTCGCATCTCGCGTCTCTCGTCTCACGTCTCTCGTATCACGTCTCACGTCTCACGTCTCATGTTTCACGTCTCATGTTTCACGTCTCATGTCTTACGTGTCACGTCACACGTCTCACGTCCCACGTCGTCTCATGTCTCGCGTCCCACGTCTCATGTCCCACGTCTTACGTTTCACGTCTCACGTCCTACGTTCTACGTCTCACGTCCCATGTCATACGTCTCATGTCTCTCGTCTCACGTTGCACGTCTCACGTCCCACGTCGCATGTCTCACGTTCCACGTCGCACGTCTCACATTATTGCACTGAAATACTTGATTCTTTCATAAAATAATGGTGTTTTGGTTTACTCGTTGCAATATAGCTAAGGTTCTTCTTTGTTGTTTATCCTTTTTTAGATAATAGTTTCTTATTGATTGAAAGAAGGAAGAGAAAGGACATTATTTTGCCGGAAATAGGAAAGCTAACCTTATGCAACAACAATAATTTGAAGCTTTTGCAGATGTCTGCTATCATTACTTGGATGATTTTAGAAAAGTGTTTAGATGTTGGCAAACAATATTTTTTTATTGGTTTTCTATTTTGACATTCAATATGCGAAGAGATGTATCACAAAATTCTAATCAAGGGTGGGCAAAAAATCTATTTTTTATAATCCAATCTATTATTTTTGTGATCTAATCCATTTAATATCTATTTTATTAAAAATTCAATCCATTTAAAATTCATTTTATTGGATAAGGATATCAATGTGATATATATTTTATATCTTTTATGAATTGGATTTCATTCTCTAAATCTATATTTTCAAAATGGATAATCCAAAATATCCGATTCAAATTTTCAGTTTATATTTTTTGTTAGGTTAGGCTAAAAGTTGAGACCGACTAGTCCAAATTTAGTCGTATTTAATTGAGTTGGCGTAATCCTATAAAAAATTTGGCCGAATTCTGTCAAGTCGGTCTCGATCGAAATTTGGCCCAGCTGGTCCTGGACAAAATTTTGAAGTATTCAGTTGAGTTCACCCTGTAATATCCCGCCAAGATATTACTGATATATAATTAAATAAATGAAATAAATAAAATATTGCGTTTAATAATACCTCATTTTCCCAAGACACGGGAAAATTTAAAACTTTATTAAATGGGCGAATAAAATGTACAACGTTCCTTACAAAACCAAAATCCACAATATATCAAGTCACCCGTCAGGGTTTACATATGTTTCTAAAAACAAGTAAATAAACGCAATAGTTTCCCCAAGTCAATCCCCTCTCCGCGACTAGGCTGCACCAGAGCCACCTGCATCACCAACATCTGCTCCCGTGTACCGCGTACACGATCATCGCTAAATATACGCAGATAGGGTGAGCTTAACAATTAAATCACAGGTATAAAGTTGCAGAAATATAAGCATATAAACACAAGATATCATACATAACATCAACATATCACATTGCCCAGTTCTTTAATTTCTACCATCTGACCCCCAATCAGATTATTCGTGTTCTACAACGTCTAAGGATTACTTCAAGGTGACTTGTTGCCATACCTATCGGCCACAACCGATAGAGCACGTGCGGGAAAACATGCTACGGATCATACACCGCAACGCCAGGTAGAGTTCCCATATACGAACATAGTCTGTATTCGTCCCAAGACTACCAAACTCGTCAGCCAACAACTGAGGAGGGCAATCTATCTGGACCCATCCATACTGGCCACAACCAGCACACTCACACCGGCAACACTCGCCAACCCGAGCCACAACTCAAGGGTTCCTCGTGTTCATCCGCCATCCCGAGCCACAACTCAAGAGATGTTATTCCGAGTCACAACTCAAGGAATACCACGTGCTTAACCCCTATCCCGAGCCACAACTCAAGGGATACGTTCCGAGCCACAACTCAAGGAACACCAGCAATCTCACCCTTAAAGCATCACTAGGCACACTGTAGATCACAAATTCACAAGGAAAACTCAAAGCTGCAGCAGTATAGATTGCCTGGCGGGGGACACGTGCCGCCAAGCACTGCCAGCTCCCAGATCGCCTGGCGGGTGTCGCGTACCGCCAGGCGTCAAGTGCGTTAAAACACGTAACCTCAGTCGCGACCGCCCAGCGGGTCATTCACTACCGCCTGGCGCCGATGTTTCCGTTCCCCATTGTCACTGCTCCGTCCGCCTGGCGGAATCCACCTCTCTGCCAGGCGCCACTCACTCCAGTGGCCCTCTGTATTGATGACTATCGCCTGGCGGTCTCAACCCTGCCGCCAGGCGCCATACCAGTAGCTGCACAGCACGAGTTCCAAACTGTCCAACCAGACTATATGACTCAATTTTCCCAAACCTCACCCTATAATTTCTCTCCAATCCTTTTCCACATATCCTCAAAACAAATTCAAATGTCACCAAGGCTAATATAATTCACCATTACAACTTAACATCCTTGTCCTAAACCTCTACTTGAGA
>Ga0209589_1009584_pt1 | contig 14545 bp, 6 predicted proteins | sample CowpeawhiteBW_FD_187525 | JGI IMG/M metagenome (GOLD analysis project Ga0209589, IMG submission 187525) | Root nodule microbial communities of legume samples collected from California USA - Cow pea white BW (SPAdes) (version 2) | ecosystem: Host-associated > Plants > Roots > Nodule | place: USA... | reverse complement strand
CTTTTGCTTCTTCATTGTTAAAAAAAAAATCTCTGAAAAAAAGGGGTGAAACACATAAAGAAACAATTTCCACTTTAAAACATATCATGAAAATGTAGATTTATTTCCTTTTTTTTTTTAGTTTTTTAACACTTTCTTTCCTTTTCTTCTTTACCACTAAAATTAAAATTAAGGTTTATATATAGAAGTTAAGAAATGCATCGATCAATATAGATATTTTAATTAAATTATACACTACCCCCACAATTTCTTTTAGAATAGTAACACACAATATTTTACACATTTTATAGAATCTTGAAGGATATTGTTTTTGAAGATGAAGTTGAATATTTGGTTCTTGATTGTATGTAGTTTGATAAGGGATTGCCGGCCTCTAACCCAAATGATAATGTGCCTTTATCCAACAATAAATAGTGGCATCACTCTCTTCCAACTTTACAAGGCATACATATAATTGATTTCCAATCTTATTTTAATGGATACAATTAGTAAGAAAAATTACATAAATTATTGTAAGTATTGATTTCTAAACATATTCCAAACATAAATAATAAAATACATGTTATGAGGGTGGAAATTTAAATACGATTAGAAAGAATGCATAGAGTAATTATGTAATGCATGTAAGTTGTATCTAATATTATTAATTATAGATCATATTCTCAATTTAAAATTAGATTACAACTAATTTAACATATGCATTAACTCGGCTGAATGTATATTCAAAATTATTGATTAAAGTGAGTATTATTGGGTGATTGTTGAATTTGTTGGAGAAAAAACAAGAAATCAAATGGTCAAAAAGAAAACTTTTGGATTATGAGGTAATTTAAAAGGCTTTTAGACCAAAAGGTATGGACTTTTTCCAACAATAGGTGGTGGCATGAGTATGCCCTCGGAACCAAGAAATGTGTGCCACTAGTAACAGGGTTCTTTTCTTTGTCCTTTCCCATTTCCCCCTTTCATATTCAAACTAATTGTTAAAACTGATCGAAAGTATGGTTTTGTTCTGTTCAATGATGAAGACCGGTAGATATAATTATATCGGACAATGATACTTTAAGCCACTTTTGACTTACCATTTCAATCACTGTTAGATCATCACATCACATCACTAAAAAGAATAAAAAAAAATCTAATGGTGATTAAAACAATGAGTTAAAAGTGAGTAAAAAAATGTTAAAATATATTTTCCAATTATATTATAAAGCAATGGATATGTAAGTAAATTAGTGACATGAATTCAATTTATAAAAGGTTAGATATTATTTTTAACTTAAAACTTTAAAGTAATAAGTATGAGAGTTTTTTTTATCATATAACTTGATGTGTGACTTAATTATACTTGAATTTTTTATAATTTTTTGTACGTATGGGTTATTTTAACATATACATTCTTTTTTTTAGCATAAATATTTTTAACCATTAATACTTTATGGTGATCTTTATTGTATCATCATTTATGATAATTGACATGCTTGTTTGAAAGTTTATAAGACTTTCAAGAAAAAGATCATTATAAACTTTAATACTATTGTTGAGTCTTTTTAGAGAGATTCAATAATAATGAGATATAAGTCAATTTTCATACAAGAAATTGACAACACAATAAAACTTTAATTTTTCATAAATAAAAATAATAATTTTTCTAAAAATATAAGGTTTTTGGATTGAGACCCTTTCCTCAAGAATGATCAAATCCATTTTTTCAAACAAGATAAAGTTTTTGGATATAAACTCTCTCTTTAGGATTGGTCTAGTCGATCTTTCAAAATGATCATTTTTTTTTTTTGAAAAAAATAAGTTTTTGGATCAGAACCCTTTACTTGCTAATGGTCACCGAATCCTATGAATAAAGACTTGCTCTTCAAGAATGGTCAAATTCATTTTCTCTAAAAAAGATAAAGTTTTTAGATTGGAACCCTCTACTTAATAATGATCGCAGAATCCTATGGATAAAGATCCTCTCCTTAGGAATTGTCAAATCCAACTCTTCTCCCAAGAATCGTTGCTAATTTCGTTCTTTTTTTTTTGGATAAAACCCTCCAATTGGGAATGGTTAATTTTTTTTTCATTTCTGGATTGTGACCCTCTTTATGGAATTGAGTTGATCTTAAGAATATTAACATAAATATTTGATTATGTATATTCAGGAATATTTAGATTATATGTTATAAACTTTTTTCATTTATTCCTATATGATATCTATTTTATCAAAGAATCTTATATCTTCTTTATTTATTGTACACACTTTTCATGTGTTTTACTTTCAGTTTTTAAATTATTTCTTTTCACTTTGAGAAATTGTCTCTTCAACTTTTTTATCAAAATTCATTTACTAAATTTTCATTTTCAAACCTCTTTTCACTCTTTTCTATTAATTATGTTTTTTTCATTTTCCTCTTTTTCTATCTTCTTCTTCAAAATTCATTTGGTGTTCTTCGTTCATGGTGAACTAAATCTTGAGGATCAATTCGTGGAATAAAGATCAAACAAATCAAATTGAGTTTTCTGAGTTAGTTGTTATCTTTTATTATCTCAAATTTTCTCTTTGTGATTGCAAATTTCATTTCTGATTTTAGAATCAAATTAGGAATCGATTAAATTTTGATTTGATGATTAGATTCAAATTATATTAAATGATACTTTGATTTTATTTGAATAATTGATTTAGATAATTAATTGAATTGGTTAATTATGCTACAAGAAAATGTCTAATTAATGATCAATTTTAGTGATAAAATATAATTACTCATTATAGTAAAAAATTTAGATATTAATTTATAAAATAAAATTTATTAATAACTAAAATAGTTTATAAATTAGTCACTATAGTGAATTTGTCTCTAAATTGGTCACTAACATTAACTATTAAGGTTTTAGTTACCAAAAAAAATGATCTCTAAATTTGTATATAAATTGGTCAATAATGAGGCAATTTTAGTAACTAATTTCTTTGGTAGTTAAAACCTTGATAGTTAATATTAATGACCAATTTATAGAACAATTCATTATATAGTGACCAACTTAGAGTCAATTTAGAAACTATTTTAGTTACATATAATTTTTAGTTTATAAATTGATATCTAAATTGGTCACTATAGTGACTAATTATCTTTTATCTCTAAAATTGGTAATTAATTAGACATTTTGTTGTAGTGTTATTCAAACATGGATCAAAATCTTTAGAAAACTATTATAGGAGGATTATTCGATTCTTGAATTAGTGAAATGATATGTTTTGTTCTCTTGATTTTCAGATTTTGATTTTTGATTCCTTTTTCAATTTCTCTTTGAAGTTTTACCTTTCTAAATCCCTAAACCTTCAATTTTAATTTGTACATAATAATATTAAAGATTGAATACAATGACTATGTGTCCTTTGAGGGAATTGACTAAGGTTGTTCTCTATATTGCAAAATCTTAAAGAAAACTTAGTATATTTGACTTCATGAATGACAGTGAATATCAATTGTATTGATTTCATTTTATCAATGTAAATAAAACACTTATGTTGTCTAAGGAACACATAGTTTCATGTCAATGTTTCTCAATTCCTTAAAGTTTAACATGGTATTAAGGTTTTTTCAAAAAATATGTTAGTCTAGTAACCTTATTACCCTGGGAGGAATTTTCATTTTGTGAACCTTTCTTCCAAGTCCCCTCTCATTATTCCCTTTCTCCATATTTTTTTCTTAGTTTTCCAAAAACAAAAATGTCTAATCCATCTCCAAATATGTTTTGAAGAATTTATCATATGGTGTTCGCCATGTCAATCCCACTGGACTTGGAGACTAAAGTCAAGCCTAAAGAGAAATTGTTTTAATGAGGATGTTTAACTATGTTGTTTGAAATACGTGTTGAGTGTTATAATTTTCATTGCATGTGTGATCACTATCGTTTCTATGATCAAATTAAGTAGAAGTAGAATATCTAGTCCTTGATTAGACTGTCCAATAAAGCATCTACTCTATTCAAAATGTGATAATAGATAGGGTTAATCAGCATAAGTTGTCTCCCAATGAATTTAATAAAAATATCAATGACCAACATTTATAAGAATCAGAGAAGATGAAATGATAGTAAAAGGAAGTTTGCTATAGACAATTATACAAAGATATATAGATTGATTTTCTAGTTCATTCATAGTTGTATTCTTCATCAATTATCATATGATTATTATTCATTCAATTTCTAAACAAACCTAAACTAAGTAATCAACCATTGATTATTTCATTTAGTTCCTCACTTGTTTCATACATATAGGTGAGATTTTATTCCTTTACCTTTTGAATTAAGAAAGCAATGGATTAATAGAAGAGTGAACTAACAATATTCTAATTAGATAACAAAATCGAATTATTATTAAGTGTTTTAAAACAATCCTAAAAGCATATATCAAAATTCAAAAAGAATAGATGAAAAAAAATCATTTCTCTGAAATTTCAGAATAATAATTTAATTGTGGATAATCTCATAACTCATTATGAAATTACGAGACAACCTAGAAGGTCTAGTCTTCCATGAAGAAGACAAAAAAAGACATTAAAAATATGAAAATTAAATGTGGTATGATGAGCAATGGTGAGTGATGTTGGATGTCTTTTTATACTAGTCTTTGGTGAATTGAGTTTGTTTCTCAAAAATGAAATTTTTTGGATTTTAATTCATTTGATCCAAAGTAACAAATTTAATTACAGAGATTTTAATACAGTAGATGATTTAGATGTGTGGATTCTCTTGTAGATATCCAATGTGAAAGAAAATCCAAATATATTCTATTAGAAAGAATTTAATGCATTAGATGCTCTAAAATAACATATTTTAGTGCATATAATCTCGCACATAAGATATTTCAAGGTAAAAAAGTTATAATAGGCCTCCAAAGTATCAAACAATATTAGTGGTCCATATAGTAGACAAGTTTATTGGTCCACACGGTAAAGGAGTCTAGTGGTCCACAAAGTAGAGGAGTCTAGTTGATGAGATCTTGATGGAGGATCAGGGGTTGATTCAATCATAAAGGAAAACACCTCTAACTGAGCTAAGTATCATTAGAAGAAGAGAAGGAAGGAAATGGTGTTAGCGCTCAATGACAGCAAATGGGCGCCTAATGCATATTACAGCACATTACGTTGCATCTGGTGTCAAGACTGCCTGACGATCATAGTTGGGGGCCCAACGAGGACGTTACAAAACTTCCATCTTTCATATGCATGGGATGCAAAGTATTGTTAGAAGCATGCTCAAGGCATAGTTAGATGAATGTTTTTCACTTGGTCCACATGTCTTGATTAATAGCTAATAATTAATCACATAAACTTAATTTTTACTGTATTAGTTTCTTTAATCATGTAGCATATAGTACTACAAATAAAGAGTCACACTTTTGTAAAAATCATATTTGGAAGATATACAAAGTCATTCTTGAGATAATTCTTTGTGTGCATGTTGTGTGAGTTTCCTTCACTTATCTCATGGGTCTATGAGTGGCATGGGGATGAGAACAGATCCATTTCTCTGTAGCATTTTCACTTATCTCATGAGGTAAATGAGTGGCATGAAGATGCATTCAGTTATCCTGAGGATTCAGGTGGCGTGAAGTTTTCACTTATATCGAATGGTTGTCGAGTGGTGTGATGAAGACAATATATCCACTTATCTTGATAGAGCTCCAAGTGGCGTTGCAGCTTCCATTCCATGGTTCATCAATACACTTCCTCCATCTTTCATTTTCTACGAAGTTCTTCAGTCCAATAAGGCTTTTAATCGAATAGATTCTATGTGTTTTGTTCATCCATGGATAAGCTAACATCACTAGTGGTGCATAAATTAGACAAGTTTAATGGTCCATTGATAAGTGATTGAGGTCGTACCCGACCAAATAAAACATTTAAATGCAGTACTCAGGAGTTAACCCAAGATCGTCTCCTAGTGACTATTGTTTTCACTCAAAGGTTCCAAATTGCAGTTCAACACCAAGGGGGCGGGGGTTGGCAGATTCACAATGTTAATCAACAAATTAAATTAAATGCAACATTGATTAAAAACGTATTGACATCCTTGATTCAAACACAATTTCACTTATCATAGGCCACCAAATTAACACCTCTGCCTTCTCTCAATCCACTAGATAATAACCCACTTAGCAAAAGTTACAATCCAGCTTCATTATGCAATTAAGCAATGCACACATCCATAAATTCGTGACAGCCAAGGTACATACATTAAGCATGAACATAACCTAACCCAATCATATGCAATTAATCTATAGTTTAAGCATATACAGATGAACCACATGCATTTCCCGAATTCAGGACAAAGACATGGTAGATTTCACAAAACAAGCGCAACCTCAAAGCTTCATTGCATTTTTCATCAAGGAGTCAATACACGAATTTAGCTAGACATGGAAATAGGGCAATTAAACACTTCAAAACAAAATTCACCAAAACAGAACATCAAACCCTAACTTAGATATTATTCAAACGCAAATTCATGACCAAAAGAGAATTCTAAAGCTTTAATGGAACGAAAATCGCTGTTGTGATATAAAAACTGAAAACCCCATACATGGGTGTTGTTCCAAGTTAATATAATTCATAAAACAAGATGCCAAAGCTAGAAAATGAGTTCAAAACGTAAAACCCATATTGGGTGCTGTCAAATGTGCATAAAAATGGTAAAACTAAGTGCTAAAACGTGAAAAACGAAAGAAGGCACTTCCATGGTCACCCACCAAAGCTTCAAAACGTGAAAATGGAGAATGGAGAAGATGAAGTTCGACTGCCACACAAGAAGACCTAAAAATCTCGTAGACACACCAATTTTGCCACTTCTATTTAAAAAATGCCACTTAGGGCTGCAAAATTACAAAACTGTCATTCTGGTCAGCAGAATTACAAAAATGCCACTATGGGCTGAAATTGTTGGCCCAATGACGTGAACAGGCTGACTAACATGGCGTAGACGTGGTGATGATGTGGAAATCACATGACAACTTTCTCTTGACTTTCAAATAAATGTCTAAGCTCTAAAATTTGCTTCACATAATACCTAAAACAAATTACAAACAATAATTAGACCAATTAATGCCAAATTACTCAAAATTTGGGATAATGGCCCAATGAAACCCAATTGAGAAAAATGAACTAACAAAAGACAATTAAGCACTAAACAAGCCTAAAAAATAGCACAAAAAAGGCAATAGAATAGGAGAAAATAATGACTCATCAATAAATGTCTCTATAACATTAAGAAGCATATTAAATGAGACACTTATCAAAGGCTTAAATTATTTTTATCAAGGAAAAATACCCTTCCTTACTTACATCAATGAACATCCTCCTTTGATCAATGAAAAATGTGAAAACTAATGAAATCACACTATTTTGTAAGAAAAAAGAGAGAGAAATCAGGCATTAAGCTAAGCCACTATTATAAAGCTCAGCCATGACAATTGAGAATACAAAACACACACAAGGATTCTTTGGCTAACCTAAAAAGTGTTGTTGAGCTACACACAAGTTGGAACTAGTGATGAGGTGCATTACATGGAACTAACAGTAAAGTGATACCTCAAACATCAGAATAATAGAAGAAAGTCATGTGGCTAAGCACAAGAAAAGAAAAACTGAGAAAAGAAGTTCATGTGGTTGAGCCTAGAAAACTTGGCTGAGCACCACCCTCACTCTATAAAACAAGACCTTTTTCTCTAGCTAGATCATCATATTCGTAGAGAATAAGCCTCATTTCTCTATAAACACTTTAGAAAAATTGTTTAGGGATAAATATAGTGGATTCATGTGTATTAATGGGAGTAATCTCCATCATGTGTGGCTAAACTCAAAGTGCAAGGTTAAATGTATTTGAAATTAAATTTTTTTGTTTATGATTACTCTTCTGATGTTTTTATTGCTATTATGATTCATTAGACTATGAATTGTTTTAATTATCTTTGATCATTCTAACTAGTTAAAATTGAGTTGAGAAACTAGTTTGAATTGTGGTCAACAATTTGTCATACCTGTACTAGTGCCCAAAGGGTACCCAGAAAGGATGCTGGGCAAAAAAGTCTTGAGCAGTCAAGCATGGATTTAGTCTACCAAGAGTAGAGGAATCACCTTAGGTCTAAATTTCCCTAGGTTCTAGATTGTAGGGATGCATCTAGATCTACTTAGATAGAGTACTTTTAGAGCAATAATTTGTGATAGATCTTAGGTGAAAGAAGGGAAATCAAAACAGAACCAAGGAAAAGGAGAAAATATTCAACTGTCACTTATTTTTATAATACTTCTTACTACGTTGTTCTTAGTTAAAATGTAATAGTACTCACAAAAGCATTATTGTAGTATAAATATTATTAAGTTTTTGACAAACCTCTGAGGATACGACACTTGAATTTTACTTCAACACACCTGTGCACTTGTTGGAATTGACTGTCAAAGAAAAGTCATCATCCACAAAGTAGACACGTGTAGTGGTCCATAGAGTATACAAGTCTACATAATGCTAATTAGACGATTTTGGTCATACACTAAGGTAATTATGACCATACTAATTAAACAAATCTAGACATACATAAATTCTTCATTAAGCTTATATCCCAACTTCTCTTACTCTCTGAAAGATCTCCAAATCAATTTGTTAGCATAATCCATAGATCCATTAGACGATCTATCATGATATCATCTATAGACGACTTATGAGCTTACTTATACTTCAGTTACATAAAGCACAAGTTAGAATGTTCAGGAAATGTCTATGCATTACGTCATAACATTAAAACTCAACTCATGGATGATCTATTAGATGATCTAGTGAAGTTCAATAGAGTATAGACTCTTAGATTCGTCTATCTAGAGCGTCTAATATCTACCAAGGCTTTAAAAGTTTATTTTAGTCAAAGATTTAGTTAAAACTTGATTCATCCCAATTGGACAAAATCTAGTTAAAAAAGTTGGTTAAACTCAATCATAATTTAGAAAGAAGCTAAGATAAGTGTCTTAATTATGACTGAAAATGTACTCATTAATGTGTTTGAGAGTTTTACACACAAAGTACACAAGAGTTTCAATTAAGTACGCAACCATTATTAAAATTAACCAAGTGAAATTATTTTAAGAGGTTAAAACATGTGAGAAAGGTTTCATGATTGTGTTAATCAGTTAAGATTTTAAATAATCAATTAAACCATTCTTGAGATGTTTTAAAACATGATAATTGGTTATCTACTTTGTTAACTACTTAAAATAGAAGGAAAAAAACGAGTTTTCAATTAGTCTTTCAAAATAATCAACTACATTCCTTCATAATTGATTAACTTTGTTTTATGTTATTTTCTGAAATAAAGCAAAGCTAAAATAATTTATTAACAAGAATAATAATTGATTAAATCAAAGAGCGTTTTAACTTATTTTCAAATTTTACTCAGAATGGTCAATTAGCAACTTAAGATAATCGATTAAATATGTTTAAATTAGCTTTGAATTAGCGTTCAATAGTGTTAAGGAATTCTCTCAACTTCTAAAGAGACCTTTCTGAGATATTTTCAACTTCTAAAGAGTGCTTTAAATAGTGTTAAGGAATTCTCTCAAAAGTTGTGTTGTGATTCTACTATGATCGTTTTCTAGCAACTACTTTCTTTTAATGAGTTGTTAGAGTATTTCCAATTGATATCTTCTGGAGTGTCCAAGGGCTAAATTGGATGGTTTCTTTAGGTGTGATCCTATAGTAGGACATATCATCTTTATTGTATTCAAGAGTTGGTTTCATGTTGTTTGTTGTATTATGTATGTTTTGGTCATTATAAGTATTTGTATTATGTATATTTTTCTCATTATCATCAATGGAATTTTATTAATAGAAAAAAAAATTATCGGTAAAATAAAATTTGCTTACGAAAATTTTCTATTGGTAATAGAATTTACAATGAATTCACCAATATATTATACAATTTTAATTATTGTCGGTAAGAAATTGGTAAGTACAATCTATGATAATTTAGAATTTTTACTATCGACGAATATTTTTATCAATAAATTTCATCGGTAAAATGATAGGAAAATTCACACTTTAACCTTTGACCATGTTATAATAAAATTTATTGATAAATATGTTGATAATTAATTTACTTTACAAAATTCATTGGTTAAACCATAGTAATTGCATTTTTTTTTTAAATTTGTCAATAAATTTGTCTGTAGTTACATTTTTTAAAAGTTTGTCGACAAATTCATAGATAATTTTATTTTTTAAATCCGTTGATAATTGAATTTTCTAAAATTTCTTGATAAATTTGTCAATAAAGTAAACGTTAATTTTCTTGCAAAATTTGAAGAAATATTTGTTATTAATAAAATGGAGATGGGTAAGAAAAGAATAAGAAAAGGAGAAGGATACAGAGGACAAGAAGGAGCAACGAGGCAACAACGATGGTAGCAACAATAGTGATGACAAAGTGGTGTACACAATGACCAAGTGATAGCCGTGGAAGAGAACAAGAGGGTGAGGAAAAGGAGGAGAAGAAGAAAGAAGAAGGAAGACAAAAGAAAAAAGAGGAAGAAGAAGAATGGGGTGGTGGGGGGATGAGAAAGAGAAGACTAAATTCAATATTTACCTTATCGATAATTTTTTGTCATCAGTAATTATTGAAATATTTATTTATTCATCATTAAAATTTGGGGAAGGGGATAAGAAAGAGAAGACTAAATTACAATATTTACCTTATCGATAATTTTTTGTCATCAGTAATTATTGACAAATTTTTTTATTCATCATTAAATTTAATGACAATTGATATTTTTTTATTTTCAACAATTCTTGTTTATTGGTAAATTCTTTTTTTATAGTATATATATATATATATATATATATGTATGTATATATATAATGGTGAATCATTGTTGTGACAAGACTCCCAAAATAATTTTAATTATATTTTTTATATATGTTATATATTTTTTTAAATTATATTTATATATTATTATTTTATTTATATTAAATTTAATAAAATATTTTATTTTATCATCTATCTTATTTATATATTAAAATTTATATATATTTATTGTATAAAAAATAAAAAAAATAATTTGATGGACATTGGTTAATGAAAGGTAATAGGTTTTATCACTGGTGATGAGGTTCTTTTACAATAAATCATTAAGAAATAAGGAGAATAGAAAGAAAGGTAAAAAGATAGATTATGAAATAAAAGATTGAAAAATGCACAATATCTTTCATGAATCGATGTTAGTATCTTATTATAATTTATGTGTTTATGATTCTCCTATTATGATATTTTTTAAAATTAAGTATTTGTCCAAATTAGTTTGTCTAATTATGATGGTAATGATTCTTTTTCTAAAATTGGCACTAACCATAATTATATTTGTCTTGAAATTAGTATAACATAGATTATGAACATTGTATATGGTAAAATTTGTAAGATTTTATGGATGTATCTTGGGTTGAACTACAATTTCGTTACACATAATGAATTAGTTAATAACCTTCAATTGGATTAGAAATTATAATGCCCCTATTATTTTAATTTAATGAATTAGAAAAATTATAAATTGAAAAATGTATACGAGAATCACTTTACGAAAATGATAGAAACAAAGAAAATGAATTTTTTTATTTAATTAGAAAAAATAATTTATATATTAAAAATCTAATTTCGCACCCCTAAAACCTGTATGGACCCGACGACCCGAACGGGCCCGAAGACACGTACGGGCTCGACGACCCAGACGGGGCCGACGGACCCGACAACCAGGACGAGCCCGACGACCCGGATGAGCCCGACGACCCGAACGAGTCCGACAACCCGGACAGGCCCAACACCCAGACAAGCCCAATGATCCGAACGGGCCCGACGAGCCGGACAGACCCGACAACCCGGACGGGCCTGATGACCTGTACGTGCCCGACGACCCGAACGGGCCCAACGACCCGAATACCCGAACGGGCCCGACGACCCAGACGTGCCAAACGACCCGAACGGGGCGGACAACCCGAACGAGCCCGACGACCTGAACGGGCCGGATCACCCGTTCGAGTTGTCGGGCCCGTTCGGGTCATCTGGCACATCTAGATCATCTGGCTCGTTTGGGTCGTCGGGCTCATTCGGGTAGTCGGGCCTGTTCGGGTCGTTTGGTACGTCTAGGTCATCTGGCACGTCTAGGTCATCAGGCCCGTTCCGATCGTCGGGCCCGTTCGGCTCGTCCAACCCGTTCAGGTGATCGGGCTCGTTCGGGTTGTCGGCCCCGTTCGGGGCGTTTGGCAATTCTGGGTCGTCGGGCCCGTTCGTGTAGTCGGGCTCGTTCGGGTCGTCGGGCCCGTTCGGGTCGTTTGGCACGTTCGGGTCATCGGGCCCGATCGGGTCGTCGGGCCCGTTTGGGTCATCGGGCCCGTTCGGGTTGTCGGGCCCATTCGGGTCATCTAGCATGTCTGGGTCATCCGGCCCGTCTGGTTCGTCGGGCCCGTTCGGGTCATCGGGCTCGTTCGGGTCGTTTGGCACGTCTAGGTCGTCGGGCCCGTTCGGCTCGTTGGCCCCGTTCGGGTCGTCGGGCACGTACATGTCATCAGACCCGTTCGGGTCGTCGGGTCCATACGAGTCGTCGGGCCCGTTCGGGTCGTTGGGCATGTCTGGATCATTGGGCATGTTTGAGTCGTTGGGCCCGTTCGGGTATTCGGTCCATTCAGATCGTTGGGCTCGTCTTGGTCGTAGGACCCATTTGCCTCCTCTGGCCCGTCCGGGTTTCGGGCCCGTTTGGGTCGTCGGGCCCATCTCGGTCATCTAGTCCGTCCGGGTTTTCGGGCCCGTTTGGGTCATCGGGCTCATCTTGGTCGTCGGGTCTGTCCTTGTCATCGGGCCCGTCCTGGTCATTGGGCTCGTTCGGGTCGTCGAACTCGTCCGGGTCATCGGACCCGTTCGGGTCGCTCAACTTGATCTTTGACTCTGACTTAATGTAGTATTATTTCGGGGGCTAATCCACATTAGCCCTAGCCCTAACCCACTAGAGAGGGGCCTTTGGGGGCTGGGGCTTTTTTTTGGCCCCCTCATTTGGGGACCCCCTAAAAGGGGGCTTTATGAAGAGTGGGCCAGGGCTGGCCCATGGGCTAGGGGCCAAATTGACACCTCTATTTATTACAACCATCCATATTTACTACAATAACTAATTTGGAATGTCTTTGCAAGTATCTTATCGCTGAAGACTCTATATTCTCATCGGAAAGGGACATTTCGACAAGAGGAAGGGAAGTAATTAGATGACTTGAAGATAAAATTAAATAATGGACTCAAGTGTAGATCCAAAATATCTTGATTTCAGTACAAAATCTATCCCTTGAGATACATTTAGTCGTTGTAGAAATAATTATAAACAAAAATATTATAGATGATGAATGTTATTTTATAATAGTAATCTGAATGTTTTTTTTTTTGTTTTTTCTTTTTGCTTGCTTTTCCTAATTAAGAAAATTTGTTTCCAGAAACATATTACAAGGAACCTTAAAGAGGTAAGGGCATTGAACCAGGTCACTATTCTCTTCGAAAAATGAAAAAGCAAAGCAATTTGAAAATGCCGTTTATAAATATATATTTTGCGTGTACGAATTTGAATAGAGTTTATGTAGTATAAATGTATAAATAAATAAAAATTCAATAATTTGTTTTGAACACAAGTTATAGTGAAAATGATGATTTGAAGATTTGAAGGTGAAATGGTATCCATGAATCATAAATGTGAGAAAAATGGAAGAGATGGTGTTATTGTGACAAAGCAATGAAAGTATAGTGAAAGCACTCATATTTCATCAATGTCTAATGTCCATAATAAGCACACTCAATTTTTACACAAACCATTAATGTCTAATCATCATTCCATTATTTGTCACCAACAAACAAACTCTATTTATGGCAACCTTATGACCTCATACAACAATCATTTCCAACTATGTAAATTAACCACCTTATTCATGCAACAGGGAAATCTTAACCATTAGTCAGTAAAACTTAATATTTATTAGTATATCATAAAGAGATGAAAACAAATAATATCAACACAACTAAAAAAGTGCAAAATTAATTAATATCAACCAAAAGTTGACATAACCTCATACATATTATAGTGTTTTACTTGCTGTACTAACTTTAATCTTGTTGTATTGCTTGCTTTAAGGTTGTTAATTGATAGACTAATTATGTTTGATTAATTTAAGCAAATAGACAACATTATAAATATAAGATAACGTTTACTTTCACATATATGTGTCATCATTTACATGTATCTCCAATTAACATAATATTTTCAATAATAATTAATTACATAGCCCAACAAGTTGACCAAGTGCTAAGATCATTAAGTCATGAACAGTGGCGGAACAACCTTATGACCGAGGGGAGCCATGGCTCCCCAAAAGTCTTCAATTTTATCTTTTACATGCATTTAATTATATTATATATTATATTTATATATATTTTAATTATATTATACAAAATTTTAAAAGTCTTTAATTATATATTATATTATATATATAT
>Ga0209589_1009580_pt1 | contig 14555 bp, 9 predicted proteins | sample CowpeawhiteBW_FD_187525 | JGI IMG/M metagenome (GOLD analysis project Ga0209589, IMG submission 187525) | Root nodule microbial communities of legume samples collected from California USA - Cow pea white BW (SPAdes) (version 2) | ecosystem: Host-associated > Plants > Roots > Nodule | place: USA... | reverse complement strand
ATTGAAGCAAAAATGTGTCAAACAGTATAAATAATTTAAATACTATCATGAAATGCGCTTGAAATGTCAGATAAACTTAACAAAATTTGGTTAAAAGGACTAAATTCACGCATTTTGGAAGATGAAGGACTAAATTGGTCAAAAGTTTTGATGAGGGACTAAACCCAAATTTCGCTCAAACTTGAGGGACCAAAAACATATTTAACCCAAATAATAATACAATTTAAATTATTTACATTTACCATAAGCAAGAGAGCTACACACACAGTTGTAATAAATACAGAATATTGATAAGATACATAACCCTGCCTAGACCCAATAATAGTGGGAGTCTCATGCACAGGACCTGATTATTCACATGAATCCTCACACCATTTTTACATCTGCAGGTATTTAAAGCATAGAGTTTACATTTTTATATCCGTAAATGTTAGTAATTAATGCTAGCTTTTGTTAGCAAGAATAATCGAGTCTCGTTCAATTTTACCACCAAGACAACCTTATGTCTCTTAAAGCATAGAGTTTACATGATGCATGTTCTACAAAGAAAAAATAAATAAAAACACCAAAATCAACCTCATATAGTATTGTGTATCGTTGATATCTAACGTTGACTAGATATTTAATCAATGTAGTCCTTATAAGACTTTGGCAGTCCTAGTATTATAATCATATCTTTTAAAATCTAGTTATGCTTCAAGCACAAATTCTAATGTGGTATTAAAACCTACCCAAAATTCAAAGACATCTCAATACAATTTGTATCATGGGAACCATAGGTAAGTCCATATAATACAGAAACAAAAAGAAATACTAGAGCTTCTTGCAACAAGGTTTAGAGGCTAGCATTCTATGAATGAGTAATCATTTGGAAAATGTTACTTACCTTCAAGATCATATAGGAATCCCCAGTGAAGAACTTTCCATAAGATGACTGAGGGATAGGAACTGGATTAAAATTCTCAATACGCCATATTTCAAGTCCACTGTATATGATTAAGGAGAACAATGCAGAAGCACGGAAATCTAATTAAGCAGCGGCAACCTTGAACGCATTGCCAGGATAAAAATATGATAATTGTTAAACAGCATGATATATTATTGTTAGCTAGTGCAGGATACTCCTTTTGGCCAGCTCCCTTGAAAGCTGGATCCAAATCTCTCATAGAAACAGACATACTGTTCTTATACTATTTGGTCTTCCACAACCTAGCTTGAATGTACAAAACAATTACCCTGAAAGAAAGCCCTGTAGAAAGGAAAGATCTAATTGATCCATTGTGGATGTAAGAAAAGCACATGAAAAGGCTTCCACTGACTTTTTTCAACTAGGAAAATCTGGCTCAGAATATAACTTTATGAAGACAGATTGATTTACTGATGATACAAGTGGTTACATTTAATGTGCTCAGCGCAAGATTAACCATTCATTCACAAAACTCAAAGAATTAACTTAAATGTATTCATGCTCCACAAATTTTGGCATGTGTGGGAACACATTATTAAGCGTGTCAGCAACTACTTACTCACCCATAGCTGTTTAAAATGAAAAAATGAGTATACAAATAAATAATCAAATGTCTTATGCTTGTTGCTGGTAAAAACAGACATATCCTAATATCTCGCTGGTATAACCTCGTTAAATGCCCAAGTGTTCCAATCCCATTTCCTTGTCCATTATCTTACCTCATTTTTTTCAAGGGAATGCCTTTAACTTTAGAAATTGCATTTTGAGTGATCACAAAATAATTCCTCGTTAACGCTGACTGGCTTAAAATATTTAGTATCACTTTTATTCAAAAGAGAACACAGGCACAAATCTTCAGGGCACATGCAGTAAAGACAATGTACAGAAATTGCCTAAAACACCAAACCCTGACAGAAAATATTGAGAGAGAATGTCACTCAAAGGAAGAGTGGTTTAAAGAAAACTGTCAGCTAGTACTCAGCGCAAATGAAAGAGGAAAAATGTCTGAAAATACATAAATTCATCCTACGAGTTCAGCATGAATGCAAGAAAAGAAGTCACAACAAGCTAAAATCTACAAATATATAAAATATCTTTTTACTTAAATTCACCTGTTTTATCCATAAAGCTTCGCCAATGTGCAATGTTAGTTCTTACAAAATTTGTATCGCAGATTTCATCCTCCAACTTTTTAAAATAAAGCAATTTTTGTTCACTATCAAATGATATATTGACAGCAGGCCCAAATGATTTAATTTTAGAAAACTTAAGTCTAACTCTGCCATTAAAATTTATAGGAATCAAAACTGCATATTCTCTAAAACAGATATCCTTAAAATTTTCAAACTCTTCGAAATCCTCTATATGAATAACAATAAAAGAAAGCAAAATCCAGGGGAAAAAAAAACTAACATACACTGAAAGCAGTGAAACAAACAATGAATCGCATTCCGATTTCCAGGCCTTATGCCTGGAATTTCAAAATTTCATGAAACTAAGTGGGAGAAAAAAAAAATTCAAAACCCGATGTGAAGGGAACCAATAATACTAGAAAAAATTATCAGTTCAATTCAATTTCATTGACACAAAAAGTCCCTTGTCCTTGGCCTCTTTCAAGTAACCATTTTCTGGCCTTCAATTATTGTTCACTCAAAATGTCAATGCCGTCAAATGTCATCAACATTTAATTAAATTAAATGCGAGGCGAGAATTGAGAAATTGAATGGATGCAAATTGTAAATTGCGCAGTCGTAAATGAAACACGGTTTCAAAATATATTAATGAGAGCAGGAAATGGAATTCCAAATGCGGGGGCGAGGCGAAGGTGAAACGATTAACAGAAGTACCTTGTTGTTAGCAAGCAATCACCTAGGCGAGAAAGTTCATTCTCTCTTTCTTCTTCTTCTCTGGTTTCAGTGGGTAAACAGCGAGCATGCATGTAAACTAGTTTGTTTATTTTCCATGTTCTGTTTCTCTGAGTCGATTCTAGATCTTTTTTTTTTTTTTAAAAATGAGGATAGTGAAGTTTAATTTTGTTATTTATTTTTTATTTAATTTTAATTTTAAGGAGAAGAGAGAATAGGGTAAAAAAAAGAAAGAAAAGGGATGGTGCGAGAAAGACTGGTGAATGGCTGGTGATGCAGCAACCTTGACCTCCGCATTGTGAGGGTTGCACGCGGAAAAAGAGACAAACCTGGAAAACTTGAGTTATCATCACCCAATTCCAATGCAAATCATATTACTGTGTTATTCATTCATGCAATGCAATGCAAGTCCCATTGCGCTATGCTACAGTGTGTAATATAGTAATACTATTTTAGCATGCATTGCAAAATACTAATATTTATTTTTATATAACTATCATTTATATATAAAGAATAACGATCTTAGATTTATAATTATAGTTAAAAAAAATTCAAAGTATATGTTATTGATATAGGAGAAGGATTTACGGATAAGGAAAATATATGAAGAATCTCGATGCAGAAAAAGTGAATTAATGAAGTTGGAAAGTCAGGCCTTATATTTCTATGCTTTCAATATGAATAAGGAGTTTAATTATTTTACTCTCTATATTGGCCCATATTCCCAATATTTTACTCTCAATATTATTGGGGACTTTAATTTATAATATATGAGTAAGTATAGTATGAGAGAAATTTTTTCAGCAATATTTGCAGTAAAAAAAAGAAAAATAAAATAAAATTAACTTGTTTATAAATTAAAAGTAATTTATGGAGAAATTTATTAAGAAAAATTAATAGTCTACATAGTAGCTCATAAGTTAATTTTTTATTTTATTTACCTATAAGTACTCATTAAATTCTCCGATGCTTGACTCTTAAAGGTATAGCGATGAATTAAATTAGCGAGGTAAATAGTTACCAGAGTTGTAAGCTATTAATAAATTAGTCTTTGAATTAGGATGATTGGTCATAGTATTTCCTAATTAAATAAATAAAAAAAATCTCTAAAAAGTTAAGTAGTCAATCGAAGTACTTCATTATTTGTCGGTATCATTCAACAATATTGAACAGACTAGATTCCTAAGCACGTTTGTATAATCAAAAGGGTTTAGTCTCTATTTAATTATGCATTTTTGATGATTTTAGAGGATCACTACAGTAACATTTTCTCATTGGTAGATAAAAAACCTAATGAAAAAAATAAATAAATATTCCAATTACTTTTAGGTATGTGAGAAGCTGATAACCAAGTATGCGAACTAAACACTATAAATCTGGTCTTTTGAACTACTAATAACGAGTTAACTAAATTGATGTACCGATAATTTAAAGATTCAGAAACTATTTGATATTTTCTTAATTTAAAGATTAATTTGACCTATTATCTCAATTAAGATTAAATAACTGATAATTAATAATTATAGTATGTTTTTAGTTCAGTACAAATAATTTTTTGCTGACAATCATTTGCTGGCCATTTCTTTTCCATAAAATTATTTCTTTGATTGGAATTTTAATAACTAAGTTATATTATTGGGCTGTAAAAAAATTTATATCTATATATTATCAACCGTCGATATTTAGTTGGTCAATTCTCCTTTGATGACTTTTCAGAGTTTTCGTTTTTACTTTGAGGGCTGTCACGACTTAATTTTTTTTAATGGAGTGATATTATAGTGTAAATGAGTAAAATTATAAGGCTTTTATGGTTGTGAGGGTATTTAAAATTCTCTTATTTTATTGATTTGAAATATATTTTAAAAAATTTTAAATTAATTTTTTTTAATTACTTTATCTAAAAGATTCATTTTAATGTAAAAAAATTTAAACTCTTTAAATAAATAAATTATCCTTCTAAATTATCTTAAAATCATTTGATCGAGTGCTGGCAAAAGTCATTGTAGTGATTAGGGATGTTAATGGGACGGGTAGGGTACGGGTAGTAACTCCCTCGTACCCTACCTGCCGGATAAATATTTGTCACGTACCCTTACACATATTCGTCGAGTATCCGTTATGCGGATGCCCACATAATTTTTTAATATTCACGATTACCCGCGGGTATTTACAAAAAAATTAAAAAAAAAATATTTAACAACATATTATAATCGTAAATTCAAATAAAATACAATACATAACATTCATCAATTTTAAACAAAGTTCAAATAACTCATTTAAATAGTGTTGAATGATATTTTACAAAGAAATGAATTTTTTTTTTAAAACTAATTGATAAAAAAATAACTCATTCAAAATCAATATGTTAATATTTTAACAATGTTTTTTTTTATTTTTTTAATTTAAATTAGAGTATAGCGGGTACGGGTATCCACGAGTACGGATACTATGATACTTGTACCTACCCTGTTAGCACGCAGATATTAAAAATATTCGTACCCATTATTAGCGGGTATCCATTTATAATATCCATTTTCTACCCACAACCCGTCGTGGATTTTATTCGCAGATATCTGTAGGTACGATTTTGTTGACATCCTTAGTAGTGGTTATTTTACTACTTTTAGATACCAATTTAACTAGCTACAACAATTTTAACAATTAAATTAGTGATTCACTTGTTTATATATTTTAAATTCTAAATATATCATGTGTTTCTGATTAGGCATGTCAAAGGGACAAAGTAGTAGCTTCCTTGTATTCTATCACTGGATAAATATCTGTCCCATACCCGTTCCCATATCTGTGCGTGCGAGTATCCATTATGCGGGTACCCACATATTTTTTTAATATAAACAGATATCCGCGGGTATCCACCGGTATAAAAGAAAAATTAATATTTAACCACCTATTTTAACTAAGTTCAAATAAAATACAATACTTAGCATTCATAAATTTCAAACAAAATCAAAATAACTCGTTTAAGTAGTGTTTAAATGACAATTTACAAAGAAAGATAAATTGTATTTTAAAACCAATTAATAAAAAATAACTCATTCAAGATCAATATGTTAAAATTCTAATCATGTTTATTTATAATATTTTTAATTTAAATTAGAGTATAGCGCGTACGGGTATCCATGAGTATGGATACTATAATACTCGTACCCGTCCCTTCAACATGCGAGTATAAAAAATACCCGTATCTGTTACCCGCGAATATACATTTATATATCCATTTCATACTCGTTGTGGGTTTTATCTGCTGGTGCTCGTGGGTATAGATTTTTTTGACATCCATATTCATGACCACAAACTAGTCCTCTAAAAACAACCATATGACATTGCTTTATTCGTTTAAGACATTCAATGATTAAAATATTTATTTTTTGTTTAATTAGTCGGATGGTACCCACTTTTGTTTTGATGAGTCAGTTTGATCCTGCTTTTAAAAATATGTCAATTACGTCCCAACTTGAAAAAATGTTTCAGTTAGGTCTTTTAAAAAAAGTAACGGCATTAATGGCATGTCACGTGTCAATATGTTTATTTTTTCAAAAAATAAAATAAAATTGTCACGTGTCAGGTCTTGTCCCTTGTGTGACACATGACACTGTCAGTGCCACATGACAAGGGCAAGGTACTGTCATGTGTCAGTGTCACTACCAAGTGACATTGTCTTCATCTCAATTTAGTCCCCACGTATTTCTCCTTAATTCAATTTAGTTCATTTTTTTTAAAATAGAGAAATATTGTCTCTCTCTCTCTCTTAAATTAAATATGAAATTTATTATTTATATAAATGTTATATTGATATTTGTTATTAAAAATGACTTACAAAATTAAGTACTCATATTTGGTTTCTTAACTTTAGTGAGAATTGAAATAAGTCCCTTTTGAATCTTCAGTCCAATCTAGAACAATGTGAATTTAGTCATTTTAACCAAATTTTATTAAATTTATTTATGTTTTGAATGTTTTTCAACCGAGTACTAGAAGTCATAACTAACAAAACATGGGTTAACAATTAAGAAAAATATAAAATGTTATACAATAAAAAAATATGAGTATAACATGTATATAAATAATAAATTTGGTCTCAAATATAAGAGAGACAATATTGTTTTATTTTGAAAAAATAATAATGGGGACAAAATTGAATCAAAAAATCATATGTGGGGACTAAATTAAAATCAAGACAATGCACTCGTAGTGACACTGACACATGGCAGTACCTTGCCATATGACACTCTGATAGTGCCAAATGTCACAACAAGAACCTGACACATGACATTTTTTTTTTCAAAAAAAAAAAACAGATTGACACGTCGCACACCGTTAATTTTTGTTTTCTTGAAAATGACCTAATTGAAACACTTTTTGAAAAGTTGGGACATAATTGACACGATTTTAAAAATGGAGACCAATATGACACATTCTAACAAAAGTGTTCGACTAATTAAACATTTACTCTTTTGTGTACTTTAATCTTAGAAAGTTATCAAAAATATTTTTCAAACATCATGTTGCCAGAGACAAAGCATAAGAGGGATTAGAAGGGTCCATGGTCACCCCCAAAATTTTGAATTTTTTTAATTGTGGGTAACTAAAAGTTTTTAAATTTTTGAAATTATGTATTTTGAATATTTTTAAATTATATGTAGTATATGAGAAATCAATAAAAATTAAATCAAATATTTTTATTTATCTTATAAAGCATAGTATTTAATGTAAGTTAATACTAAATTTTGAAATCAAATATAATAAAAAATAAAAAATTACTAAGATGTATTTTATTTTTTCTTTCATATTTTTTTTTTGAGTTTCTAACATATTATTCTCTTTGCTTGCTCTGATCTATTTTCTTTTATTTCTAAATAGAGAAAGAATCATTTTCTATATTTTCATTTTTTTTTTCATTTTTGAAAAAAAAAGTACATATCTTTTGTCTCATTTAATGGTGAAATATTAATTTAATAATTAATATTATTTTTCATCTCATGAGTCTTTTGTATATTATTTTTTATAAATATAGAAAAAAAATTATACTGTGTGTTTTTTCATAACCAATTTTAAATTATGGCTTGATTAGTATACATTTTTCTTTTAGTATTCATGTATTAATTTTTTTATTAGATTATGATAAATTATTTTTTAGTTTTAAGATAAAGGTATATTGATGAAGAATAAAAGAATATATTTATATTTTAAAAATGATAAAAGGAAAATTATCCGTGAAAATGAGAACAAGACAAATTCAACTCATTTACATATATTCTAAATCATTGATACTAATGACTCAACTGTGTAATACAAGCTCTTTCTTCTTTCTTAAGGTTCAAAGAATTATAGGTGAGCCATTTATATTGTTTCTACAACTATAATAGAAAAATCATTTTCTACGATGAAGATTATCAAAACAAGATTGCAGAATAAAAATGGGAGATGAATTTTTTGTCGACAATATAGTTATTTACATTGCAAAAGAAATAGTTGAAAATTGTAGTTCTGATTCAATTATTAATGAATTGAAGAATATGAAAGAACAAATGACAATCATTTATATATGTATGATTTCTTTTATAGTTAGGGTTATACTAAATTATGTATTAAGTGTCTTTACTTGAGTGACAATAATTAAATATATAATTTTTTAGTGTATTATTTTGGCTCACTCAAAAATATTAATTGAGATTCGTCAGTGCATGTTGCCAATACAATACCTCGATATTTTTTTTTACAAATGTTTCAATATCCTTTAAAGGGAATTTGTTTTAGCATCCATTATTAAAAGTGAGTTACATATGATACTCTGACAAACCTTTTTTTTTTATAAAGTTTATTTTTCAACACACATCGAACCTTCTTTTCTTTCCAAATCACATCAAACATTTTTTTTATCCATTGAAGTGTTGCCGCATATATATTGTCAAACATTTGTCAATAAAACTTTGCTAAAAATAATTTTCCTTTTAAATATTACCATATGATATACATTGCTTTAGATTTAAGTCAAAATCACCTACCATCCAATATTATTGAAGTTGCATTTGAACTTAGTTGGGTTATATTTCATATGGGGTTATAGATTGAAAGATTGTGATTTTATATATATATATATATATATATATATATATATATATATATATATATATATATATATATAACATTTGTATTACACATATAAATTATTTGATATTCAAAATCTTAACTCCAATTCATCATTAATAGAAGAACTTTCTTTATAAGTTGACGTAACAATCCCCAAAAGAGATGTTGTTGGATGGCAATATAGGTGGTTTTGGATAAGCTGAGAGCTTGAGAAACTAAAAATAGTGGCTGTGTGGCTAGAGCCTCTGCTCACAACAGAAAACTAGAAGACCCAGATACAGAAACAGTTGAAAATTATGAACATATCGATAAAAGAGACTTTGCAATTATTATAATCTCACTGAATTCACATAGAGAGTTACCAAACAGTTACTCAAGTTGTTCTAAGGAGCACAGAAGCATTGTCAATTTCTTATTACCATATCTAGTCACTTGGTAGTAATTTAAGTAATTGACTAACACTTTATGGTAGTAATAAGCACAGAACCATATATAGAATGCCATTGTTGTTATAAAAGAGGAATTGGCGCATAGAGGAAGGGGATTGAGTGAGTGTGACTATTTGGAAATTGCTTGCATCTATCCTCTTCACAAGAAATAGCCAAAGCCAGAAGCTACCAATCCCTTTCATTATTCTTTTCAGCTGGATTTACACTTAAAATTAACATGTCCTTATTAAAACTTTAAAATTTCTTAAATTCATAATTCTGGTTAAGCTTATTTAGCCACACTAAATTTCGTAAGCCGATGATGTATTAAAAATAGCGGAGTTAGAAATAGATTTTGGAAGAATCAATTATTCAACGTTGATAATATTATTTTTTTTAATGTGAATTTTTTTAATTTAAAATCAATTTTAAAATCAAATAAAATGATTTTATGTTGAAAATATAATTACACGTCAATTGGACGTAAAATCAAACACACTAGAATTGTTAAAAAAATTGTCTTCCTTTCAGATGATTTGCATATTTTTAAAGATATATTTGGAAATAACCATCAAAATCTTCTCTCTTTGTAAAAGCTGAGATTCGAAAGAATACTTGACAATTTGACTTTTATAAACTTATTATATATAATTATTATTATTAATATTTTATATATAATAATTAAAATATATATAATTATGTATGATAATTAAAATATGGTTAGAATATAATGATTAATATATTAATATATAATAATTAATAATGTATATAAAATAATTATTGTTAATAATATATATATATATATATAATAATTGATAATAATAAAATATATATAAAAATATGTATAATAATTAAAATATTGTTAAATTTTAATATTTTTAACTTATCCCATAGTTATTTTATTTTTTTATTTTTATCATCAAGAGTATTTTGATAATGTTCAAATTCTATCTATTAAAACATTTTCTTAATCTATCGTATCACTCAAATCATCCACTAACTTTTATAAAATTTAGGTTAAATTACTCTTTTGGTCCCTCTATTTGTTATGAAATTTCAGTTTGGTCCTCAAGTTTTTCGTTGTCTCAATTTGGTCATCATTTTCTTAAAAATGACTCAATTTGGTCATTACCGTTAGTTTGACCAGACAGTGTTAAAGTCAACGCTACGTGTCAATTTCTGGTTTTTTGAATTTTTTGATTTTTTGATTTTGTTTTAATTTTTTACACTTGTCACTTCATAGTTGTGTCACATGTCAAAGTAACTCAATTTGGTCCCTATATTTGTTTTTAGTTTCAATTTAATCCAATTTTTTTGTAAAAATGAAACAATATTGTCCTTCCTTAAATTGATACTAAATTTATTTTTTTATAATTTTTATGGTGATATTCTTACTACAATTAACGTTTTTATTAAATATTTCTATAAATATTTTAAATTAACTTTAAATTCTATATACAAAACATTAGACTTTGGTTTTGTTTTAAACTTGAAATTTAGTTCCTAAACTTATGTGTGACAAGTTATTTGATTTTTAATCTTCACTAAGTTTGTATAATATGATACACTTGATGCCTTTATATATGATGACAAAATTGTTAATTTTTAAAATTAAGTTTGGGTTTAACTTTGTTTAATAATAAAACAAAAAAAAAACTTATTTAAAAATATTTCTATAAATATTTAATAAAAACGTCAATTTTATTAAGAATATCATCATAACATAAGTTGTATACAAAGATTAAATTGGGTGTCATTTAAGGAAGGACAATATTGCTTCATTTTTACAAAAATTAGGACTAAATTGAAACTAAAAACAAATATAGGAACCAAATTGAGTCATTTTGACACGTGACACAACTGTGAAGTGACACATGTAAAAAAAAAATAAAAAATAAAAAATTCAATAAAAATTCAAAAAAATTCAAAAAATAAAAAAAAAAACATAAATTGACACGTGACGTTGACTTTAACACCGTCTAGTCAAAGTTAACGGTGAAGACCAAATTGAGTTATTTTTAAGAAAATGAGGACCAAATTGAGACAACGAACAACTTGAGGATCAAACTGAAATTTCATGACAAATAGAGGGATCAAAAGAGTAATTTAACCTAAAATTTATTTTTAAATTCACTCACTTTGTTTTTTAAATTTACTAAAAAAATACACGTATTCATCCACTTAAATTCACACAAATTCATATTCACACTGTTCTCAAATTTATAACAATGCCTTCCACCGATGATATTTGTTTATTTAATAAAGTTAGTTAATAATTAAAAGTTGAAGTTGCATGGAATTTAAAAATTAATTGATTGAAATTTGTTCAAATATAAATCAAGAAAAAAGACTGATGAAATGAAAAGTTGAAAGAGTATTATGAAAAGTGTCAACATTGTTTTGGTGGATTAATTTTCTGTTGAATGTTGTTATTTGCAGGATACCAGGTAATTATAATTATAATTATAATTATAATTTGATACATTTGTAACATTTGAAAAATAATAATTTAATAAATAAAATATTTAGAAGATTTGCTAATATATTGATGATGCAAAGCATTAATGAACTATTTTGAGATCAAAATTTGTATAAAAATTAACGTGGAAATCAGAAAATGTAATTAACGGTAAGGAAAGGAAACACAAGATTAAAGTAAAAAAAAAATGAAAAATGAGAAGCATGGAATATGTAATCAGAATTAAAGGAAAAGAAAATAAATGCAAAAAGAGCTAAATATAGAAAAAATGCAATGGGAGATGGAGGAGAAAGTCACATATGAAGATCTATTAGATTTGAGGTATGTTCTAGATTAAATCTATCATGTTAGTAATAGTAAAGTTGTATTTATTATTATTATTATTATTATTATTATTATTATTATTATTATTATTTATTTTATTGTTATGTTTATTGTGAAATCGATTGTCGAGACATATCAATCTAAATTGAAAGTTAAATAATATATCTTTTATTTTTTGAAAAGGAAGCTCATGGACCGGCTCTAACCCACATGACTTTTTGCCCATGCGAGAACTTTTCTTCCTTGTGCGCTTTTTTAATTGGGGAATTTTTGGCCTTGTGGATTTTTTTGGGCATAACCCATGTGTGTCAAGGCCAAGCCCTATGGACGGATCAAATTGACAGTTTTAATCTTGACTTGACAATCAATATTGGACCATCCATCCCGTTAATAGTTATGACCTAACAAATATTTACCGTTGGTCAGTGTCGTCAGCCCGAGTTGGCTCTTCTCAGTTGTGGGCTTAGGGTGACCTGTCATGATCGTGGGCTCAGGCCAACCCGTCTCAATAGTTGGCCCATTCGACCTAGGTCAGCCCCTCTCGACCGTGGGCCCATGCCGAAGCGTGTCGGTCAATGTCAACTCGGACGGGCTAGTCTCAATTGTGGGCTTCGGGTGACCCGTCACGTACGTGGGCTTGAGCTGGCTTGTCTCAAACATTGACCCAAGTTGGCTTGTGTCGATCGTGGGTCCGGACCAACTTGTCTCGACTGTCAGCTCAAACTGGATGTCTCAATCGTTGACCCATATTAGTCATGGGCTTGGACCTATCCTTCTCGATCGTGGGTCTGAGCCTGTTTGTCTTGACTGATGGCCCGGACCGTCTCGTCTTGGTCATTGTTTTAGATCTACCCATTGTGGGCCTAGGCCGAACTACTAATAAAGTTCATTAATAATCTTTGTCTTTAGCAAATATTATTAAAAAAATATATATTGAAAGATGATGCAGATTGACAAAAACGTTATGTGGGATTTTTTTATAGCGAAGACAACAAAATGAAGAGGGAAATTTGTAATTCTAGGTCACTTTTTTCGCGTATTTGTAAAAAGGGGTCGGTTGAAAATTTTATTGTAAAAGTGGGTTGTGTCGTTAGGGCGGAGGACGACATTAGAGGTGAAGTCGTCCTCCCAGAGACCGGTTTTCCTTTTATTTTATTTTTTTAATGAAGTCGTCCGGCCTCCGGCCGGTTTTTGCATATACAGTGACGAAATCGTCCGACAGGAGGCCGGTTTTAATTTTTTATTTTTTTTTCGTTGCAGTTTTATTTTATGTGTTATAAATTTTCAATTTTCAATGTCTCCACTCGTCGTCGTAGGGGGTGAAAGCCACGTTCTTGTAGCCGTAGAGAAAGATACCCGCGGCGGTGGTTTTTGGGCGGTTCATGAAAACGAGGTCGTGGGTTTTGAATATTTCTTCGGCGACGTCAGCAGATGAAACGATGAGCGTGGGGACCTGCTCCAGCTGCAGCAACATGAGAGGGCCATGCTTGTGAGAGAGGGCTTGGAAGGAACGGTGCGACAACACGCCAAGCTGATGAAGATTTCCGATGAAGGGTATCTTAGGTGCGGCAACGTGCCAAGCTGAAAAATAACTGAAATCAAAAACTGAAACCGGCCTCTTGCCGGACGACTCCATCACTGTTTATGCAAAAATTGGCAGGAGGCCGCACGACTTCATTTAAAAAAAAAAGAAGGGAAAACCGGACTCTGAGAGGACGACTTCACCTTTAATGTCGTCCTTCCCTCTGACGACACGACCCACTTTTACAATTAAACTTTCAACGACCCCTTTTTACAAATATGCGGTCAAAATTTTTGACCCAGAATTACAAATTTCCCAAATAAAGAGAATAAAAAATCTCTCATTTATACTGTTTAAAAATCATTGTCATCTCTTAATTAAATACTTTGTCATGTAGGGATGGCAACGGGGCGGGGCGGGGACGGGTTTCGCTATCCCATACCCATCCCCACATAAAAAATTCATCCCCATCCCTATACCCAAACCCAACGGGTATCAAACTTTTTTCCCATCCCCATCCCCACCGGGTAACGGGTATAATCTCGTACCCATACCCGTACCCGTGTTCTAACTACTTTAATATTAATTTTTATAAAAGAAAAAAATTACGGTAAAAAAAACATAATATTATGAAATATTCAATATTAGGAGGATTTTCTTCGATGCCAAATACCTTAAAATAAATTATAATTGTTTATATTTTATATTAGAATACCAAATAAAATTTCATGTGAACCAAAACATTTATTAAATTTGCAAACTACAACATTGATGAACTTAGTTGATAAAATTAAAAAATATTTCAAAAAAATATAAAAGAAAAACAAATATTCAAATTAAAATATATTTTAAATGTTTG
>Ga0209589_1009579_pt1 | contig 14555 bp, 9 predicted proteins | sample CowpeawhiteBW_FD_187525 | JGI IMG/M metagenome (GOLD analysis project Ga0209589, IMG submission 187525) | Root nodule microbial communities of legume samples collected from California USA - Cow pea white BW (SPAdes) (version 2) | ecosystem: Host-associated > Plants > Roots > Nodule | place: USA... | reverse complement strand
TGGACAACATGAAACTTTATACAATGTTGCAAGAGGTGGATATTGATTAAGTTAGTAATTTCTTTAATATTTTATTCAAAAATAAACTACAATATAAATTGGTAGTGATTTTTTATTTGTTTGTTTTATAAGAATCAATCGGAGAAAGGGAACTAGTCAATCCAAACAATAATTATGGTTAAATAATTATTTTTTAAAATATTTTTGTAAATACCCGCGGGTACCCGTGGATACCCGCGGATATGAAAAAAATAGACGGATACCCGCATAACGGATACCCGACGGATATGGGTACGGGTACGGGGCGAATATTTATTTAGCGGGTAGGGTACGGGGGAACTACTACCCGTACCCTACCCGCCCCGTTGACATCCCTACTTGTGATTTTCTCTTCTTTACTACTTAAAAGGTTAATTTAATTAAATATATTTTACACATAATCTTATGCAAAATTATAGTATTAAATTTAAGACTTAAATAATGCCAAGTGGAGATTCTTATGCAACTTGACTGAAAAATGCATAGCAGATCCTCTATTATGCAAGTGATTCCTTCCTTCTTATTTCAAATAACATTTATTTATAAACATATAAAACAAGATCTAAAGCATCATAATAGTACTTCTTCACTACAAATTAGAATTCATTTAACCCGAAAGTTTCAAATTTAAAAGTTTTTATTCATAGTTATGATGCTTACTTACAACAATTTTTTTTTTTTTACTTCGTTCACGACTTTAATTTTAACCACTATTTTTTTTATGATTTAGAAGCTAAATTGTTCTCTTCAAAAATATATCTAATAATCAACAAAAATATAATGGAAAAGTGAGAAGACAGAAATGACTTCAAATAGTTGATTCTATGTATATTTTATTTTTTTGGTTAACAAAATATTTTTAATTTTATTTAATACTACTATATTTATTTGTTAGTTTATACTAAACAATGTCCTGATTTATTTTATTATATTGTGATTAATTGTTAAATAAATTTATGACAAGCATTAGTTTTGATACTACAATGTTTTGAAGATTAAATGAAAGAACTAAAATAGGAAAAAAAAAACTATAATGGTCGGAGAATATTAATTACACAAATTTAGTAGTGAATTGAGTTGTTGGAAATAAAATAATAATAATAGCCGCGTGGGTCACATGCCTCTCCTCTGTATTTGTTTTTCTGTCGGCTTTCACGTTTTATGCGCTCATTTTAATTTAACTCATTTTCAAACACGTTGTATTTGTTTATCTCTTTAAAGCAAATTTATTAGAAATTTCACACACGCAAGATGGATTTATTTAAGATTGTGTAAATTTCATTTTATAATTTAAAAGTCATTTCTTAAAGTAATATTAAAGTAATTCAAAATCTATTATAATCCTCATAATCTATGTTTAATTTTATTAGTGTTTTATTTCACACTTAATATATATATATATATATATATATATATATATATATATATATATATATATATTTTGCATAAGAAATGAGTCAAAAATTACAAGATAAATTTATAATATATCTTAAAAAAAGTGTATTATTTTATACGTTTTAAAGGTTAATTTAGTATTTGTAACAAAATACTATTAATGTTTCTTTCATCTTGGTTGTTGTTTTGTGTTGGTGGGTGATAAAGTTAAAATATTTATAGTTGACCATTTTGCATTTTGTTGATAGTTTTGTGTTTGGAAACCCTAAATTGAACGGCAGAGATGAGGAACAAGCAGAGAGAGAGATAGAGGCTCTCGAAAGTTGAGGTGTGACTATAATTTGTCAAAGAAAATATTGTTTTGAACATAGAATGTGCAAAATACAACAAATAATGACTCTTTAAAAAGGGCTAACGTGCAAAAATATATATTTAATTGAGATATCCCATGATTATTATATATTTTGTCTATGTTAAATCACATAAATCATAGTCAGAGTTTGTCGACATGTGATTGAATCCATAATAATATATTTGTCATAGTACAAAATAAAAAACTAGAACAATATATATAGTTCTGTTGATAATAACGATATTAAAAATTATAAAATTTAAGGTTTTGCTTTTCAATTTCATAGAAATTTGAATCAACACTTAAAATATGTTAGGGGTGTATCTTTAAGTTTTTTTTAACAGTAATAAATGAGGACGAGATAGTAGTGTAATTAGTAATGGTAATTACAATAATAATTAGTTATAAATTATTTTAAAACAACCTCTTAGATAAACTTTTTAATAAATTAATATTGATTTTTACATGAGTTAAGGATACATATTTAGAAACAGAGGATTGATGAGGACTAATATTAATAAATGAAATATTAATATTAATAAATTTAGTAATGGTAATTACAATAATAATTAGTTATTGATATGAATTAATGATTGTATGTGATATATTACTCATATGATTGACGCTCATATAATTCATTACTTCTTATGCGTAAATATTTGTATTAATTAGTTGTTTTGTTTCCTATATCGATTACATGATTGTATTTATAAATAAAGTTATCACTATCAATAATAATACAGATAGAAAAGTTGTTCCCTATTCTCTCATTGTTTATTCTTCCTTCTATTCTCTTGTCTATTCTATTATTAGTTTTATTTTATAACACGTTATCAACACGAAGCTCCAACCAACTGAGGACCATGAGGACTAGTGGAAGCTTTTTCTCTCTAACTATAGTGTTCTGCATGTCTCAATCCAGGTTTTTCCTAATCCTTTCTTTATTTACATTTTACCTTATATTCTTCTTGTTGTGATAAGAATGATTTGACTTTATCAATTATCATCTCCGTCTTATTATTTTTAATTATTATGACAATGATTTTTTTTATGGTGATTATTACTAATTTTAAACAGGTCAAATCTTACAAATTTTGAATTTGTCATCTTACTATTACATGGAAGAATTCCTTATATTGGATTTTAAATGTTGAAATACATTTAGATGCAATGGATCTTGGGATACCATTAAAGAAAGAAATAAAACATCTAAGCAACTAATTTGCTCATGCGACAAAAATATTGTGAAAAAAATTCACAAATATTATGAATTTATTTCATATTTATGTATGGCTGGAAAAAGTAATAAAGCTTTTGATGAAAAATCATGAGATCCGCCTAATCTGATCCATTTCCAAAAGTGAATGCAGACAATAAATATTATGAATTTATTTCATGCATTTGTATGGCTGAACAAAGCAATGAGCTTTTGATAGAAAATCATGAAACATGTTTAATTGGTTTTGCTCCATTCCAAAAAGTGAATGCAATAACATTTGATTTATATTTTCATGATCATGATATTGACCATGGACAAGGTTATAAAAGAAATTTCAAAGACACATTTTGTCATCAGAAATGACACGATAATGTGAAAAAGGGAAAATAAAAATGTGAAAATATTGGCAAATAAGATGAAAATATATATTATCATTACATGGTAAAGGTCATTTGAGTTGTACTTGTCGTACACCAAAGCATCTTACAAATAATGAGAAGAACATAGAAACACACCTTACTTATGAAGATGGTAATTCTAATTATGGCCATATGGATGCTACTCATCTTGATATTATTATTTTCTTTGCTAAACCAAATGGAAGCATTGATCACCTCATTGGTTATGAGAGTGTTAAAAAAATCTCATATTGATATTTACGTTTATATGAAGAACAAATGTTTTTGGCACTGGTAATAATGATGAGGATGTGTGTCCTATTGATAGTGCAACAACTTATACAATTCTCAGGAGTAATAATTTTTTCTCTTGAAGGCTCTGAAAGAGCTATTATACTTCTACCAAGAAGTTGAATAGAAACTTATTAAGTTTCAAGGATATTTGTCTAAATAGATATCATAATGAGACAAACAATAATGAAAAAGATATGAAATATCTTTATATCTCTACAATTGAGTTGGAAAAAAAATGTGTATTGAAGAAATTATCAAAATTCTCTTATAATTTACGCATATATTAGTACAATTGAGATATATGTCATGGTAAACTAGAAGTTTATGAATAAAAATGAATGTCATGTTTGACATTATCAGTTGGATGGTTTGTACTACACATATATCAGTACAATTAAAATGTCTCTCATGGTAAACCAAAAGTTTACGAATCAGAATGAATTTCTTTGTTGGCATGATCAATTATTATGATGCAAAAAAAAAGGTTGAAAAACTCATGTGGACACACATTTAAGAGTCAAAAGACTTCTTCAGACCAATGAGTTCTCATGTACTATACGTTCACAAAGGAAAGTTGATAATAAGACCATCATAAGAAAAATTAGAAATGAGTCAATCTCATTTTTTAAATGAATGTAGGGTGATATTTGTGGTCCAATACACCCACCATGTGGATCATTTCATGGTTTTGATTGATGCATCAACTAGATGGTTACATATTTGTTTATTATCAACTCGCAATCAAGTATTTGCAAAGTTATTAGTACAATTAAGAGCTAACTTCCCAGATTATCCAATTAAAAAATATCTATTTTGATAATACTAGTGAAATTACATCTCATGCTTTTCATGAGTATTGTATATCAATTGGAATTGAAGTTGAGCATCAGTATCACATGTTCATACTCAAAATAGACTTATGGAATCATTATTAGAATGTCTAAAATTGGTTGCAAGACCATTAATTACGAGAGCTAATCTTCCAATGGCTACTTGGAGATATGCAATTTTGCATGTTGCATTATTGATTTGCATCAAGCCAATAAGTTATCATAAATACTCTATTATGCAGTTGGTTTTTAGTTAGTGACTTAATATTCTCATGTAAGAATTTTCGAGTGTGGTGTATATGTTTCAATTTCCCCACCAAAAAGGACTATGATGGGTCCTTAGAGACGATTGAGAATATATGTTGGATATGATTCTTCCTCAATAATAAAATATCTTGAACTACCAACAAGAGACTTATTTACAGTTCGACTTTTCAACTGTCACTTTGATGAATAAGTTTTTCCAACATTGGGGGGGGGGGGGGGAGAAAGAAAACAATTGGAAAAGAATATTGGTTGGAATGAATTATCATTATCTTATCTTGATCCTCGTACAAAAGAATGTGAACTAGAAGTTCAAAGGATAATTCATTTACAAAATTAATCAATCAATTGCCAAATATTCTTATTGATAGAAAGTGTAATCAAATCATATATACCAACTGCTAATGCTCCGAGTATATTTGATATTATTTCATAACACGCTTGAAGCGTGGTAGGCTTGTTAGTTCCAAAGACACGTTTGAAGCGTGGTAGGCGTATTGGTCCTAAAGATAAAAATTCTTGAATGAGAAAGGGAGCTAAAATGCAAGATAACCTAATCGAAAAGGTGAAAATCCCAAAAAATTCATTTGACGTAATGATTTGGTTCTAGAAGAACCTCGGGTACCTGAAATTGTTGAAAATGATGAGATCTCAATAAATTATGTCATGAATCATATAATATGAAACCAAAATGAAGTTAACATTGACGAAACTTTTACTTATAATATAGCGATGAATGCTATGAATGATAATGAGGATCAATAAGCAATGATCATTGAAGATTGTCGGCAAAGAAAAGATTGACCAAAATGAAAATATGCAAAGAAGCATAATTATATTTGTTTGTTAAACGAAAAGTATTTGGACATATAGTTCACACACCTGAAGTTGTGAAACTCGTTGGGTACATATGGACTTTTGCACAAAAATCAAATAAAAAATGATGAAATTGTTAGATACAAAACGCAATTGGTTGCTCAAGGTTTTTCACAAAACATGATATTGATTTGTGAAAAGACATATTCTTTAGGATGCAACAACATTGCAATATTTGATTATCCTAGTTGCACAACAATGTTTGCATTTACATCTAATGGATGATGTTACAACTTATTTGTACGGTTCTCTTGAGAATCATATTTATATGAAAAATCCCTAAAGGATTTTATTTGCCCAACAAGGCAAATTCTAAAGAGGGTTACTCAATAAAATTGAACAAGCCATTTTATTGATTAAAGCAATCAGGACGTGTGTGACATAAACCGTCTTATTGAGTACTTATTAAAAGAAGGATATAGAAATGATCCTATGTGTTCTTGTATTTATATGAAAAGATCCAAAAATGAATTTGCTGTAATTATTGTTTATGTAAATGACATAAACATCGTTGGAACTCCTAATGAGCTCACAAAGACAATTGATTGCTTAAAGAAAGAATTTGAGATAAAGGATCTTGAAAAGACAAAATTTTTGTTTGAGATTACAAATTGAGTATTTAAACAAATGTGTTTTTTATACACCAACAGACTTATATAATTAAGGTGCGTAAAATGTTTTAAATGGACAAGTCACGTCCATTATGCACTCTAATAGTTGTGAGGTTGTTAGATGTTGATAAATGCTCTTCTTAGATCTTAAGAAAATGATGAAGATCTTCTTGGTCCAGAAGCACTATATCTTAGTGTCATAGAAACACTAATGTATCTTGCTAATTATACTCGATATGATATTGCATTTGTTGTAAATTTGTTAAGCAAGATATAGTTTTTCAACTACAAGAAGAAAATGGTTTGGAATAAAACATATATTTTGTTACCTTAAGGGTACTATGAATATGAGCTTATTTCATCCAAATGATTCAGAATCAGACCTAATGGGTTATGTATATGCATGTTATTTTACATATTCTCACAATATCACAATGGTTGATCACAAACAAGATGTTTGTTCACATGTGGTAGCACAATGGTTTCATGATGTATATGAAACAAGCCATAATAGCAACATCGTCTAATCATACAAAATTACGAGGAAAGTTGTGAATATGTTTTGGTTAAGGTCTATAATTCAACATGTGCAAGAAACTTGTGGTTATCCCCAACAAAGATGAAATCAACAACCATATATGAACATAATAGTGTATTGTTCAATTGAAAGGATGATATAAATATCCAAAAATTCATTCATGTGAAAATCTGGTAGGTCTATTTATAAAGTCTTTGCCAAGAAGAACTTTTGAGCAAATGATTCACAAGTTCGGACTTCGTCACTTTAATGATGTAAGTTTACATGAGGGGGAGAAATAGAATATGTGATGAACAATATACATAATGTTGTACTCTTTTTCCTTCACTAGATTTTTTATCCCAAAGTGTTTTTTCTAGTAAGGTTTTAACTTAACGAGACACATTCTCTTATCAATGGACACTCAAGGGAAAGTGTTATGAATTAATGATTGTCCATTGATTTGATAAATCTACCCATATGATTGATGCTCATATGATTCATTACTTTTTATGTAAATATTTGTATTAATTAGTTGATTTGTTTTCTTTATGGATTACATGTTGTATCTATATATATGAGTCTTCTTATCAATAATAATACACAAAAAAGTTGTTCCTATTCTTTTATTGTTTATTCTTCCTTCTATTTTATTCCCTTCTCTATTTTATTATTAGCTTTATTTTATAACAATTATAAATTATTTTAAAACAACCTCTTAGATAAACTTTTTAATAAATTAATATTAATTTTTACATGAGTTAAGGATAAATATTTAGAAGAAACTAATATAAAATAACTTTTACCAGTTACTCCCATGTAATAGTCAATTTTAACATATAAAAAAGAACTATTATTTTTTATTTACAGAGTTTTCTGATGTCTGGATTGAGAATTTATTCCACAGAATTATAAGCATGACAGCATGAATGGGGAGGTGATGAGTATGAAATCGACATCAGTAATTGTTGTGATAATTATGAGAACAGAGAAAATAATAAATTAAAGGTTTAGTTAAAAAGAATGGGAGAAATATATGTACTGTACTAAAGGCAACTGCTTTTATTTTATTATTTTACTTTTAAATTTTATAATTATTTTTTAAAATTTAATTAACTATTATAATAAAATAATAGAAAGGATTCTTTTTTTATTAATTGTGATAAAAATAATTTTATTTTTATTTTTATGGTAAAATAAATAAATTCATATACGCAAATATTACACTAGTTGAAATATAACAAGAGAGAAATATTGTATAAACACATTTTTACATGCATTAATAAAAAAAAACTTTCAATTGTTAATCTTAGCCAGGTGACTAAATGTCTAACATCTTTTTGGAAAGTTAAAAAGAATCATAATTAATAAACATTAAAATTATTTGAATAATATATATAATAATATATATTTTAGACACATTTATATTTTTATTATATAAATATTGTATTATATTTTTTATTTTTTTATTTTTAGTATTTAGTTTATTTTCTATCATTATTAATAAATTATAATAATACTATTTTTATTTTAAAATTTTAATTTTTTTTATTGTGCTATAAATTTTTTTTAGATATTACTTATTAATTTTGCGAGATTTGCTTAGTTGTAATTGGAGTTTTAGACTTAATTAAATCCATTACTATGTAGAGTTTGTAAGTTTAGGTTTAAAACATATTTTCGTAACATCCCAATTTTTAGCAACTTAAGACTAATAAAAAAATAGAGAGTTTCATCATAGTTCTAAAACAGGTAATTCAGTGTACACAATATATTAATACAATCTTACAAAAGATATGACTATAAAAATATATCACTTATACACTTACACTAAACTGATAAAAATATACCTAAACTGACCACCACTAAAGCTCCCACCTAAAATGATGGCTACTCATCCTCCAGAAGTGCATATGACATTGCAACCACATCTGCTCCCACCATTAAGGTGATCATCGCAAAAGGAAACATACAACACGAGACAGAAACACAAAAAAGCAAGGGTAAGCTAATAATGATTTAAAGAAGGTTACATTAGAGTAAGAGCATAATAATAATCAATTATCACAAATTCACACAGGAACATTCCAATACTCATATGCCATTCAACTCTAAACTCAATTATCCGGATATATGCAATTAACATCGGACCTCTTGGTGGCTTGCACCGTGTATGATTCTTATACTCTGCAGAGTTTGGCCTCAAGGGGTTATCACACAATCATCACACTAGGTAAGTCTCCTTCGCGCCAAAGACTTGATCGAGTCCAGTGGCTAAGACTTCCTGCTACTCCTCATGACATAACTCATTATACTCTATATGAGCCTTAATGGTTATTGGAGCGTCAGGATACCAACCAAAACTGAGTCCTTATGTCTTTGCATACCCTACCTCATCCACACTTAGAATTTCTCCATGAAATTTCTCCATAATTCACATACAACAGGTCCATATTCACCCAATCTCACTCAAAGTATACCAAAACAGTCAAAATAATCTATTTCAGATCAATTAATGCAATGAAACATATCAAAACAGCAAACACATGAAATTTGGCAGCCAGCGCTCAGCCTCAGATTCTAACGCTCAGCCTCAGCATTAAAATTTTGTTTCAGACCTACAGGGGTCCCAGTGTTGGGGCACTACTCGGTTGGCGCTCAACGCTGATCCTCTCGCATTTTTCAAGGCTCAGCTTTGAATTCTGAGGCTCAGCCTCACACCAGAAAACAACACATATTCTGGTTTTCGTTGGGAGATGTTTCACTTGATTTCATGACCCAAATTGGCACCTCCATGGCAGTGTTGTCTAGTTTTCAAAATGGTTTTTAAGCAAAGTGAGATGATACCAATTAGAGCCATGATTCAAGTGTTCATTTTCTAACTCAACCTCAATTCACACAATGCAATCACAATTTCACTTATACCAAACATCAAACAATTCACAATCTCACAGCAATCAAACAGGCAGGCCTAATTACATATAATTACATCCACTGAATTCTTTTAAGTACAATCAATTATTAGCTTCCCTTACCTGACAAAGCGACTCTGCAGACCCAAATCGCTCAAAGAACACCAAAACGCATCTAACTCCACAAGATGCTCTATCTACACATAGAAACATCATAAGAACGATCAAGACCTACCATTATGATTACTGATCAACAAAGACTCATACTGATGATTAAAATGTCGCATGCAACAAAAAACAGAAAAAGACTACAAAGATAGCAGAAACTCAACTTACGCGAACGGAGAAACCGATCGGTCCAATTTGAAGAGCTCGCCGAGAGGATCAATTATACGGTCTTGGTTCTTCAATCAGACGACCAAAGAGACAGAACCTCTAGAGAGAAGTAAGAGAACTCTAGAAAAGTGGTTTCTAGAGAGATTGTGTGTTTTAAAATAATGAAACTCGTTTATAACGATTTTATTTATACTAAAATATTTTAATATTAAAATAATCGAGTCTCATTATTTTTAAATCATTATATTTTTAAAACGCCATTTTCTATGGTCCTACAATTTTAAAAGTTAAAAGCAAGGGACACAAAAATCAATAGAACAAATTTTAGAGTTTTAATTTTTTCGTATTTGTTGCCATTTCATATCGAAGAAATAAATCCTTAAGGTTTAATTCATACGATCAACATCAAATCACGCGAATTGAATTTTGCGTTAATCATTCGTCGATTTGATTTTTTTTTCTAATTTTCGTTTTGATATTTGTGATATCACTTTGAGTTCTAAAATTAGATTTCAAATTAATAATAATTGAATTTTAATTTGATAACTAAATATCAATTAGATTAAATAATATTGAGATCTAATTTGATTTTGATTAGTTATTCAACTTGAAAACTATGACTGTTGGATCATTTGATCGTTTAAATATATGGATTGTTTGGTATTGATTATTATTGATCTTGTTATATGCCTTTGTTTTCCAATTTACTTTTATTGTTTTTAATATCTAAAACACTAATTTTAATTTATAGATGAAAATATTAAAGATTAAATACAATTTAATATATTTTTAGTTTTTTTTATTTATTTCACTGATAGTTAAATATCAATAAGCAATCAATCCAACTATATATTGATTAATCTTTGAAGTAAATAATGGTTATTTAACTTGATCAAATTATGTTTTAAGATTAGAAATTTTTTTCTGATTTTATTTTATTGAGTCATCAAATTGTGAATTCAAACAAAATAAAATAAACATGTGAAAGCTAAGTTCAATATAAGGGTGGTCTTTTATAATATTCTTATATTAATATTTCTATATATTTTCTAGAGTACCTCAAACATGTTTCCTATTTTCAGGTCACATAAAGTTATTTGCCCTAAATATAGGAAGTATAAGAAGGTACTTTGGTTTTTAATCACTTAACACTAATCAATTTATACTAATACTAATATAGTTAATGTGCTTCTGAGAAGAAGTGATTTAAAGGAGATAAAGTATTATTATTTTATTATTTAAGTTAAGAATCTTATAAATAGAAAAAGTTAACTACTTAAACTTTATTTTACAAAAATCACAATGTTTTTAAAATATTTTTCCTTTGTCTTCTCTTTATAATTCTAAAATATTTGTTAATATTTTTTTATTAGAGTTCACCTTAGACATCTTAATAAAGAGTAGAATATTTTTTTCCTATCAAAAGTCATTTTTGAGTAAGTTTTCCTTGTCTTTTTATCTTGAGTTGGTTTTATGAAAATGGTTGCATGCCTAGGGATAAGACTTACATGTGTGTGTTTTTTTTTTCGAGAAAATATAAATATCTATTAGTTCAAGAGCATGAGGATGTTTAGATGGTTGATTAAAGTGTTTTATGTACATGTTTAGCCTTTCTTGTAAGAGTAGCAAAATTGGGAGCTTAAACTTGATTTAAACAAGTTAAAAAGGTAAGAGAAGCTACAATGTGAAGCTTATAAGGGGTGGATTCAAATTGTTAATTTTTGAAGTTTGGTCCATAAGAGTAAGGTTAAGGATCAATGTTGTTGGTAATTAAGGAAAGTGTAATTGTTCCATATCATTTGTTCACGTAAAAGATAAATGTGGTGTAACGAGAGAAATTGGCTCACATTACCTTGCGATCAATAGAGAATAAACTCTAATAACTTTGTACGGAGATTAAATATAAAAATTGCACCTAATTTGAATATATTATTTTATCCTTCCATCCAAATTATTGGTTAAGATCTATCACTAAAATGATAGTTATGTTTTTCAATAGTATCTTAGGGTAGATAACATGGATGAGAAGGTAATGTAGTCACTACTTTTGATTTTATGCATGGATTGTATATTGTTTGAATATATTTTAATTGTTTAAATCTTGAGATGAATGTTTAGTGATATGGTGAAGATAATCATTGTGTAATATGATTTAATGTTACTTGTAGAAAATTTGGTTAGCCATGCAAGCTATGCTTGAGATAATAAAGAATTAGAAGTTTTTGAAATAAAATTTATATGGTTTGAGTGAATAGATTTTAAATGCGTTATGCTGGAATATTTCAATTGAGTCAAGTTGGTTCAAGTTGTTATTTTTTGAAAAAAATATTTCATGTTAGACATAGTAAATTAAGAAAAATCTCAAGTTGAAACAATTGAACCACTTGATATATATTCTGCTTAATTTTTTAATTATGCATAGTCGTTGGAAAAAAAAATTCAATCAATTGAAAAACCTAAAGTTTTGATAGTTTTACAAGTTTTTTAAATAAAAACTTCTAGTGATTTGGTTGTTAAGAGAGTCAAGAGTTTTGGTCATTAGGCGAGTAAATTCTTGCTTAACGAATTGTTTTAATGAAAACTCCCAATGGTGCAATCGTTGGATGAACACTTTAGTCAATGGACAAATACTTTGGGAGCGAGAAGAGTAAAATTTTAGCTAGGTGACCAAAATTTATATGCAAGCTAGCGCTTGTAGTCTGGTGAGCAAAATGGTGGCTAGGAAAATTATAACATGTCATTCATTAGGCAAGCAAAGTGTTGGTTGAGCGAAAAAATGTTTTATAAACTTAGAAAAAAATATGTTTTTAAATGTTCTAAATGCTAAAATTTGATAATCTTTCACTATATTATATATTTGATTAATATATTTTGTTTAAATATTATAATATTGTAATGGATAATGAGTTACATTTTATTAACATTTAAACTAGTTGGATGTATATGTATGAATGGAAATCTAAGATGTTATGGTTGTGATATAAGATGCGATGTCTTGTAAACATATTTATTTTAAGTGAAAATTTTACGTATGTTTAAGGTGTATATTGAATTTGGAATTTGGAATGAGATAATCTTGACTATAGTTATATTTGAATCAATAGAAAAAATATATATATTAGACGATGAGAGTTGAAGGAAGTTCTTATGACCTACTCTACAATGCGAAAAATAATTGTTCTCGGTAGATTATGAGAATTTATATTGTCGTATGAGTGAACTGAATTCTTATTATGTAACTTTTGTTGCAGTGACAAATAAGTGAAAATAATATGACAATTGCAAATTCTCAAGTCTAGTTCAACATACATGTCTTTGAGAAGTAGAGTCAAACATTTGTGATATATGATGTTAATAACTCATGACATGATATGTAGCTTATGACTGAGAAATAAACACTTGATTTCTAATCAATGTTTAGTAAATGAGTTAAGAATATATCCATGAGAGTATATGAATGAGATGTATGAAATTGTTCTTTCAATATATGTATATGGTTTCAATAAAACATGTATAATTTTCTTTTTTAAAACGATAACTTATGTATATCGTTTATCAATTATAATAATTGTATGTTATGTAGAAGTAAATAATGTTTCAAGAGGACTATTTCAACAACCATAGAATGAGGAGATAAAAATATCATTACAAGAAAGAAGACAATTATTTGTAGTCAAAATCCGTTGGTAATAATTGAAATTCATAAATAATTATGATTATTTACGGATTACCTACGATAGAAGATCTATAAATAACAATTATATATAGATTTTACTTACGAAACATATTTCACTAGAGCTTACCTATGGATTAACTCAATAGGTAATTTATTTAAGATATGAATATAATGATAAATTTACTAACGGATCAAAATCAATAAGTAAATATATTTTTATAATAAATATTATATGTTTATGTTTTTTTTAATTTTATGTAAAAAGATGAATTTTGTAACATCCCAATTTCAGCAGCTTAAAACTAATAAAAATAGGGAGTTTCATCATAGTTCCAAAACAGATAATCCAGTGTACCCAATATATTAATACAATCTTACAAAAGGTATGACTATAAAAATATATCACTTATACACTTAAACTAAACTAATAAACTCTGTACTATTGACCACTGCTAAAGCTCCCACTGAAAACCTCCTCTTCAACATTAACACGATGGCTCTTCATCCTCCAGAAGTGCCTTTGACACTACAACCACATCTGCTCCCACCGAATAGGTGATCATCGCAAAAGGAAACATACAACACAAGACAGGAACACAAAAAGCAAGGGTAAGCTAATCTGATTAAGGAATCATGCAGTTCAATTATAAACAGAAACCACACAATCTTTTTCATTATCACCAGAATCATATAGACCACCACAACACATTTACATGACTCTAGACTCAATATCCGGATTATGTAAGCGACATCGGATCTCTTGGTGGCTTGCACCTGCGATGGTTCCCAAACTCTGCAGAGTTTGGACACAAGGGGTTATCACCCAACCACTCCCA
>Ga0209589_1009576_pt1 | contig 14560 bp, 9 predicted proteins | sample CowpeawhiteBW_FD_187525 | JGI IMG/M metagenome (GOLD analysis project Ga0209589, IMG submission 187525) | Root nodule microbial communities of legume samples collected from California USA - Cow pea white BW (SPAdes) (version 2) | ecosystem: Host-associated > Plants > Roots > Nodule | place: USA... | reverse complement strand
GTTTATAAAAGATCTCACTAGTTAAATGATTAATTTGGTATATATTATATATATTATATTATATTAATATATTATATTATTATGTATATATATTATATGTATATTATATTATATTATATTATATTATATTACATTTATATGTGTAAATATATATATATATATATATATAAGTATATTTTATTTACATGTATATATATTATATTATATTATATTATATGTTTAAATATATTTTATATTATTTAATAAATTATAGATATTTTAGTAATTTAAGCGGGGACAGATATTTGGGCGGGTATATGTATATCCCCATTCCCATCCCCATCCCCAGTTAAAAATTTCGGATATTATCCATACCCATACCCATACCCAGTCAAAACGAGGATTCCCCGTCAAAACAGGAACAAGTTTGGGTGATACCCACGGACACAGGTTTATTTGTCATCTCTAGTGTATAGATAGGATATTACAGTAATCATTGCAAATAAGCTCAATTTGGTGAGATCATAATCCCGCAAATTATCTCTCACTCACAAATCTTTACAAACGAACAACCATCATCTTAATAAATCTGCTCTCTTAAATCCACCTGCATCTTAAATTTGCACAAACAAACAGTCCCTTAAGCACAAATATCATAATTATTTTTATAAGAACATTTAATTGATAAATATTTTTGTGAGTAAAAGTTAAACGAATATTTATGCAATTAATATATTTTAATTACTAAAAAGAATAAATATTAACATTAATTAAAGAATATTAGTTGTAAATTTAATATAATTAAGTGTTTATTAAATTTAACTTTTGGATACAAACATTTACATTAATATCTCATCTATAATTTTTATTTTAAAAACTTTAGATATTTGAAAAAGTAGTCATCATTTTTATAGAATTTAAATTATAAAAGTTTTTTTACTAAAAATATAAATTAAGACGTATAAATTTTAAAAAAAATCAAGTTATATAGTTTTATTTAATTTTTTAATATATATAATGGTTACGCATGTAATAATATTAAATATAATGAAAATTTAAAATTCTAATTTTAGTGTTTTTATTTAATCATTTATTTAAATTTTATATTTATAATAAAAAAATACATTTTAAAATGTCCCGTGCAACGCACGAGTATAAAAACTAGTTTAATTACATTTTACTTATCAGTTAATGTTTTTCTCATTCCACAAGCAAAAAATGATTTTATAATTATATAGGCATAGTTTTCTTGTGTCTACTTTTTATCTTTCACAAGATGGAAGTGTTTCAAAAATAGTTCACATATTAAATAATAATTCTATTTTATATCGGATATATTGATGTCAGATTCGAACAACAATAAAAGTATAATAAAAAAGACATGTATATAAGGATAATAATATTTTAATAACTAAATTTTGACAATATTTTTTATAATTTGAAATGATATTTTTTAAATAATTTTAGAATGGAAAAATAAAAAAGTAAAAAATGACTTAGAAAATATCATTTCAGATTGTAATAGAAAATTGTCAAAATTTAATTATTAAAAGATGGTTTTCATATATATAATAAGTTTTTAAACGTACTAATTTATGGTAATTATGACTTTTATGTTCAAGTCAATATTATGACTTCAATACGCAATGTTTTCAATTTTAGACCGAAAACATTGATAGAGTTTATAGTGTTATATTTTTTATTTTTCTTAGGTAATTTGGTAAATTCATTTTAGAAATCTAAATGGTGCCTTACCTTTCATTTATTTTTTGAAAGGCGAGAAGAAAAGAAAATGTATATGAAAATGGCGGGAAGAAGAAAAGAATGGTGGTGAATGAAAGTAGTAAAAAGAATTAGTTGCTGCTACTTTACGGCCGAAGATGATCCTCTGAGAGTGTGTGAACCACACTCTTAAGGTCAACAAACAAACACGGTTCATCATTTTGATTTAGATGCCACTATAATCATGTATAATTTCCACGTCTTGCTTTAGAAACATGATACACTCACTACTCACAACTTTGTTTTTCTCTCTATATAAATTCAAATTTTCATAAAACCTTTTATTTAAATTTAGTTTAGGTAAGAGGTGAAGAAACAAAGATGATGCTATATTACAATATAAATTACTATGTCGGCAGGTGTACAATGCTACTAGTGGAAGTGTTGACACTTGCGCATTAAGCACACAATTCATAAAATAAATTCAAATTAAATTTTTTAAAACTTGTGTCCATAGGCTGACACCATAGAATTTGACAAATGATTTACATAAGTACACAAACAAGATCAGTAATGATGTCGTGGAAAAAGATGAAATGAAATACATTCATAGCCTCTACTTAACTTAATTTATATAATGTATACTACTATCAATATTTTCCAAAAACAAAATCCCAAAAACAAACTACCAATGTGCTTACTATATGGATACGATAATCCCATTCTGTTGTACGACAAATGACTTGGTGCACTTGCCAATAGGTCACACAATCGAATAACTCTTTTAAAATTTGATACTAAGTGATGATGGGAATTTCGGTGCTTAAGCCCTATGGGTATAAAATTTCAACCCAAGTTTCCCTTCATCGAAAGCCAAACTAAGACAACCTTGAGTTGCACCATCTGTATTCATCGCCAATTAACATATGAAACTTGTCATACTATGTTCATAAATGAAACCACCCTACCCTCCCTAGTGTGAATATTTAAAAATTTCAGCACCAAAAAATCAAACACAATATTACTTATATACTTCTTAGATTTATTCTCAGACATGTACACTAACTCCTAATTTGAAAAATAATAGAAGGAAACACAATTGGATCTTGAAATCTACTATGATTTCTCATCCTCCAAATCGTCTAAATAACAGCAGTAATGATAATCACTTTTAATCACTTTAAACAAATGACTACAAGGAGACTTCATAAACTGAACAAAAAAAATCCAAAGAAAAAAATTACAAATCCTGAAAAACTTTCTTCCTTCCCATAATTGTATAACAATAGAATAATTAAAAAATAAATGAAAGAAAGATTCAACATAAATACCACACAAAGAACACAAAGAGCATAAAACCACTCTTTTTATTAACCTCCAATCAACAAGTAAATGACCATACAACAATTTTCAAAGAACCAAAATTTTAGCTAGTGACACCTCACCCAACCAAATCAAGTTCCCCCAATCCACATGTTCCATACTAGAAGAGTAAAAAAAATTTGTAACTTTTTGAGAAAGCACACCAATATCATCCAAGATGCAATTAGGTACGTCCTCATCCTCATTACTATTAAAAAAGAAAAATCACATAAACTACCAGCTGTCCAAGCTTAACTAGCAACATAGAATAACTTTACTCTATCAAAACAAGAAATTCTAGCCAATTTAGATATACAAATGTCATAACACCAATGATTATTTTAAAAATTAATACAATCACCGTTACCTTATGATAAACATATCAATCTAAGATAAATAGTGCAGTGAATTCATATATTTAGAGTGGTTGAAAATAATAATAACTTATTTATTAATTTATTTGACTTGTTTATACATTAGTATTTTAAATAATTTACTTTTAAAGTTATAGATTATTTTTTTTATTATTCCTTCTTATATTTTAGTACATTTTTCTCTTGTTATTATTTATTTCAATTCCATACATATAAATGACTATTGCACTACATTTTGTAATTATTGGATTAGTTTCCAAAATTTTATGTAGTTCAAATTAAAAAGGATTTAACATTATAAATTTAATTAATTAATGTTTAATTTCATAATATTATAGGAAAATCACAAATATTGGAAATAAAAAATTACTGTAATAATAGTTTATATTAATAAACAAAAACAATTTATAAAAATATATAAAAATTAAATTTGATTAATATTCACTTTATCAACTCATATAAATAAGATTGTTAAAATAAAAAATATATATAAGTTTTGAAAAATAAATATAAATATTAAAATATTTATAAGAATGAAATTATTTTTAAAAATATAAATTTAAAAATAAATATAAATTTATAATTAAATTTATAATTTATCAAAAAATACAAATTTTATTTATATAATAAAACATACAGTTATATTACATTTACCAAATACTTCAAATCAGATAAATTACCTTATTCGCTTAAAACCTTATAACAACTACTAAATAACATGTCAACTATAAGTTGTCTCAACTACTAATTAACTTGTGAGCTAGTGTCGCCTAATTGGCCCTTAAAATATCTTGATTCATCTACTTTAACTCATTAATCTGTTGAGTTATAAGGAAAATAATAAGGTAATTTGTTTATATGTTTTAAATTTTTTAAATTATGCATACAAAATATTAAAGTTGATTTATTAAAATTGAAAATAAAAAGTCTTAAAAGACCATAACATTTTTATTATATTATACTAGTGAAAACAATTACTTTACTATGTGTACTTACCTTCTTTTCTATAATAAAATTAAATTTTACAATTATATTATGGATAATTGATCGTTATATTTTTGTAAAAAAATTAAAAAGAAGTCTCTTAAAAGATAAAATTGGTAAAATTGATTTTTAAAAAAATATATTACTTTATGTGTAAAGTAGGAAACAAATGTTGAAGAATCCCTTTTATGTAAATTGTAATATATTTATGTAATAAAATGTGTTATCTCTCTCTATATATACATTTAAAAAAATTAAAATCTTACAAATTCTGAAATGTAGCAACTTAATATGATCTGAGCTGTTTTTGACAAAGTTAAATGAAGTCTTATTCAACTATATTGTGATCTTAATGAAGACAAATAAAGTCATACGATTAGACTCCAATCATCTCATACTCAACATACTTTCTAAAAGTGAAATGTGAAAAACGTGTCTCCATTATATATTCATAATCATTCTCCTTCATTCTTCAATGCCTTAGGCATGGTAGAGGTTTAGACCCCTAAGTCTTACAAACACATCATTATCTATTGCAATATTAATGTTTTTTTTTTTATTTAAAGAATGCTTTGTTTAATGAATAGCCACACTTGGGCTAATGTCTTAAAGAAAATTTAAGAAAAATAATGATAATATATTATATGATTTAAATATAATTTTGATATTGAGTAATATATATAAAACAAAATCTCAAGTTCAATGTAGCCTCTTTCTTTTGTCATAATACAAAGGTGTTTTGTAAATGTTCTCTCATAAGATTTTCAAGAATTTAGATTCTTAAAGGTTTTTTTTTTATTATTATTCTATTGTATTTTCAAAATACATCGATAATATTAGTTTTAAAATTTTAAAATATATTACATTTTTTAAAAAATATTAATATAATATATTTTTAATGTTCAACAAGATAAAAAAGATTTAATAAAAAATCTGGACTCGATTTTGAATAATGTGTTGGTTAAAGTGTCTCCATTCATGTGTGTTTCTTTACAAGTCAAATTTGCATGTTGTATTGCGGCTGCGTTTGTCGGCTGCAAATATAAACTAAGTTGTCTGAGATGATCCATGCATGTGCCCTTATAAACAAAAAAGTGTTGGTTAGGTGCAAATCCAAAAATTCTAAGCCGTATATAGTGCTAAACATCAACCATGCTTATTTTTTTTTTTTTTTTATTATTATCATAACAATGAATTGAAACTTTACCATATCAACATCACCATTTTTTTTTTATTTACTTGCTTTTCTTTTATTGTCTTTATTCCTTTTGTCATTGTAAGATTTTAATACTTTTTTAATATCAACTAAGTTGAGATTCGCCTGCTATGTAAATCTTAAAAAACAAATTAGGTACCAAACAAGCTTTGTCTTAATAATTTAATCTTTCTTAGGATGTTAAAATGTTTTCTTCTATTTGTCAACAATATATCTAATGGCAGTTAGGTACAATTATCTTAAAAGATAATTTATTATATAAAAGGATTTATTCAAAATTTAATTAGTTTTTGAAATATAATTAATAAAAAAAATCGGTAAAAATGGTTAACAAATACCATTTTTTATTATAAATTCATAAAATATTTTTATGAAGAAAGTGAAATTAGTGTTTTTATCCATTACTATAATAAACCTATCATTAGACATCTTTATTATTAGTCATGGTATTTTCATCACGAGACCAATTTTGTTATCCATACTTATCTAAAGAAAAAAAAGAATTCATCTTTGTCCACTTACTGAAACATAATATGTATCAAATTTTTATTTTATGTTTATCTCCACTGGTTTACTGGTATATATTCGTTAATGGGTATATATTCGTATTTGTACCCGCTTTCTTACTTTTTCAATATCAAATAATTAATTCTCATAAAATAATAAAAAATTATAATAAATGAAACATAATATTATCAAATATTCAATATTAAGAAAGATATTCTTGCTTCTTCAATATCAAATATTAATAAAAAAATTTATAATTGTATATATTTCAAATTAAAATACCAAATAAAATATCTTGAGAGACAAAATATTTATTAAATTTGCAAACATTAATGTTACTTAGTTGATAATATTTAAAAATATTTTTAAAAAATATAAAAGGAAAAAATTATTTAAAATAAAAAATATTTTAAATGTATGTCTACTCCAATTTTTTAAATTCTAATAAAATTTCTTCTCTTTATACTAATAAAAATTATAATACATCAATCGATAAAAATTACCTAAAAAACAAAGATTAAACTAATAATAATTGAAATTTAACATAATTTTTCATCATTTGAACTTCAATATATAGTGGATAATGATAAAAAAATTCATAAAAATTACATTAAATTATTATATTATAGTAAATAAAATTTATTTATACAATTATTGTGATAAAATTATACGTATAATAAAAAGTGTAAGAAACTCCGCCTCCAGTGCATGTTTCGCCGAGTCTGGAAAATACTTCTCCAGGAACCTCTTCCTGAAGTTTACCCAGTTCACCTCTTCTTGACGGGTCTGCATTTGTTGCTGCATTCCTGTCCACCAGTACTCAGCATCGCCAACAAGCAGGAAAGTGGCGAAATTCAACTGTTGTGCCTCTGTGCACTGCAGTACTCGAAATATCTTCTCACACTCCCTGAGCCAAGCATCGGCCTCATCCGGAGTAGCTTTGCCGCTGATCTTTGACGACTTATGCTTCAGCACATCTTCCATAGTCACTGATCTCGCTGGTGGGACCATGGCCCTAGGTTGCGTTGCAACAGGCTGCATAGCGTCAACCATCCTATGGATTGCCTGTGCAATCTCGTCAGCGCCGGCATCGTTCCTCCTCCTCCTATTTGCCATAGCCTGAATGCGCCACATAATAACTGATAAATCAAACAACTCGTACTTCAATTTCATATCAAGGCAAAACAACACATTCACATATCAATATGATAGGCTCACTCCCCAAAGACCCCATGAAATCATTGAAATCACGGCTCTGATACCAAATGTAACGTCCTAGCCGAAAATTACTTATTAAAATAAAACAAAAATAAAACTTAATAAAACAACCTTATTTATTAATCATCAATTTCCCAAAACGCGAGAAATATTTAAAACCTTACGTTCAACGCGCCAAAATAGATGAAATGTTTCGCATTAAGACTGCATTATAATTGAAATGATCTATAAAATTATTACAATAACACCATAGTCCAAATACAATAAACTAGTGAGAAAATCCCCAAGAGATCCCCACTCCGTCTCTATTCACCTGTCCGCTCACCTGCATCAACATCTGCTCCCATGTAACAAGTTACATGATCATCGTCAAACACACACAGATAGGGTGAGCTCATTTAAATAAAACCAACCAATAAAATATGAAATACAACATCAAACATTTAAACCCCGGGTTAGTATTCTTCTCCCTCTTTCCTTACTTCTCCACTTCCAATACTTTCATTAGACGTCTATCATTTCTATACCCTTTAGGTGAGAACGATGATCGATCTTTGCTGCACGAGTGTCTACTCGCCCCTCCGACTACAGGCCACCACCTGATAGTCCACACGTGGGAATAACTTTGCCACAGCATCTCACCGTGACACCAAGTGGAGCTCCCCGAAACAAACATGAAGTTTGTAGCTGTTCCAGACTACCAAAGCTCTATCAGAATCACTCTGAAGAGGGCAATCACCCGAACATCGCCGTACGAGCCACAACTCGCACACTCCACTGGACTTCCTAAACCACCAGGCTACAACCTAGAGTGGTCACGTGTTACCCCAATACAAGATTACACTCGTAACTGGGGCCCCAACCAAAGCATCACATCATGAACATCCCCTAAAGCTGTGTAGAAACCTTTCCCCGTACACCATCACTGAACCAAAACCGCTTGGCGCACATCCCACGTCGCCAGGCACACACTAGGTTCAGACCGCCTAACGGGCATCACACATCGCCAGGCGCCACGCGCCTGCAGCATCATCACTGCATCGTCACCGTCGGGTGGACTCCACCACGCCGCCAGACACCACTCGCCACCGCCTGGTGCACCTGCCCGCGCCGCCAGGCGCCACCGTGCCATTAGGACCTCTGCTATACCATACCGCCTGGCGGAACTACCCCTACCGCTAGGCGCCACGCGTCAACAGTGGCCACTGCCACTGATTTGTGTTCCGTTCGCCTGGCGGCTCGCACCCGTTGCCAGGCGCCATACTAGTAACGCACTGCTACTGGTTTATTGGCACTTAAACAGATCCCCAAAAGATCTCAGTCATACAACACACCAATTTATAAGAGAGTTATGGCACTCCAAGCAAGGTTCTATTGCTACTTTATCATCCACACAATTCATTCATGAAACTAATAATTTTCGTTATAGCACATATTCCTTACACACCCAAACAGAGAAGCATGCAATATCGCCCGCTTTCCAAATATCCATCTTCTTCATACAATCATATTTACAACAACCAAATTACACATTCTATTCCCTGTTCATCATTTTACTATTCGACTCATCCATAATCATCCAATTACATCATATTATGTCCTAATTACTGATTCCCATATAAATATAGTCCTTATTATGTTTCTACCTACAATCTTTATTTAGTATAATGCAAATCTCCCCAGTAACACATATTCATACCCAACTCATTTCGTATCTTTTGACACCTCTAGTCCACCCGTCATGTTTTATTTTCACACATACTATCCATTACTCAAGGGTACATCCCCAAACTCATTTGTTTTCATCCAAGAACCCAAACGCGAGATAAATCAATGTACCCTCTGCATTTGCGATGTCCCCTAGCGGTGATCCCGGTACCGCCAGGCGGTGTACAATAGTTTTGTGTACTGCCCAGATTTCCCTGCACTCGTCGTGACCCATTGATTCCCAAAAACAACATACAACATCATACTTATATGATTTCAATTTCACCCATCGTATAGAGTTTATACTTTGATCATATTGGCATTATTTCCAAAACACAGTTAAATTCATAAACTGAAGAATCAATGTTTATCCATTACCACCCACAACAGGAACCCCATCTTCCCAAACCCATTCAACATTCATACTTCTTTCACAATTACACAATTGCAAATAAGAATTTATCATACCAATTCCTAAGCGCACAGTAGAAGTCCAAAATTTAGGCACACCAATCATCGAAACGCAAGCCAAATGGAAAGAACTGACCAAACCAATGTGCGTCGCCTGGCGGAACGCATACTACCGCCAGGCGGTTCATAGAAAAATACTCAGAAATGGGTTCTGCGACATGCGTCGCCTAACGGTTCATTCGACGCCGCCAGGCGATTTCTGGAAATTTCCAGAAACACAAAGATTAACACAAAATATGGCAGCACAACATCATACAGTCATCTATTTTAAAGCAAAATCATATAATTAATATTAAAAGACAAGTGGAACTCCCCTAACCTGGTTTCCTCTGCCAAAAGTGAAGATTACAAGCTTTTTTCTTGATCACCAATGGCCTCCTTTATCTTCCCACTCACCCCTTTGCTTCACTCAATTCACCCAATACACTCCCAATTTCGTCCCCTCTGCTCTCACCTGAAGGACTTTATTGTGCTCTTAATATGGTTTGATTGCACCAAAACGAAAATAGCATTAACCCACAATTAATCATCACTTCATGGCCTACTACCTTCTGTTTCCAGCCACCCTTGCTGCCACATGCCTTAGGGTGTATGTGCCTCTTCACTTCCATGCTAGTGTAGATTTTAACAAAAGGAAAATCATTTTGTTCAAACCAAGGTTTGAACCCCTAGCCATGCAAATATTAAGTCAATACTAACCATCATGCCAATTCATGTTTCATACTAAACTAACATAACTCAATTACTATATTCTTACTTAACACGCACATTCATATTATTAAAACAATAATAATTAAATAATACATAAGTGGCTTACATAGGACTTGAACCTAGTTCCTCTTAGGACATCAAAGTATTCTCAACCATTTAAACTAATACTTTTTCACATCACATCAACCACTATTAAATGCCATGAAGGCTTCCACGACCCGCATTTATTAATTAATTATTTATTTAATTAATTAAATTTCCCGGATCTTACATATAATAATAAGTTAGAAAATAAAAATAATTATACAAAAATATCAAAATAGTATTCTAAATGATATCAATATATATATATATATATATATATATATTTATATTTATATTGTAGAACATAATAATAGTGATTAAAACTCATGGCCACTTTCAGCTTTCACTTCCGGCACTCCCACAATTTCTTCCTGCACCTTCTCATATTTTCAAAATAACCATTTTCTAGTAATTTTCGGATTAAATATTTCAGAACCTTTCCAAAACAAGTTATCTTGAATTTTTTGGAACAAAATTTCATAACAGAATTTTTGGAACCCCAAACTCATACGAAGTATTATATACTTTAGGACATTTGTTCCATCACAGTTTTATTTTTAAAAACGTCTCAATCCTTAAAAGGTGGAAAGAAAAAAAAAATTAAACTGTTTCAGCTTTTAAGTAATGTGAAATTATTGGGTGGTGTAATAAGAACATAGTTCAAAGTATATTTTTTGGAATGAGATTTTCAACAAACTTTTTGAAAATACATATATTACTTTTAAGAATGAGTTTTCTGTACATGAAATATGTTATGAAAAAAGTTTTCCGGGATACATGAAGTATGTTTTGGAAAAGCTTTCTTGAATGAGTTTTTTCCATATTTTCTCTCTTCTTCTTTTTCCGTAGTGTTCTTCCACTCTTCTTCCTCCGGAGCAGCAATACTACGTTGGTGGTAGTGGCAATAGTGGTGTGATTCGTATGATGCGTTAGTGAGAAAGTCTTTCTTTTTATTTGGGGGTGCAATTACTAATGTGGGGTGCAGGAAGCAATATCCAACATTTTTATGATGATCAGGCTTTTCTTGAGATTGCAAGAATTCAAATCTGGTCAGCATTTCTTTTAAATTGGGATCAGTTTTAAATGTAATTTGATATCATAGAGCATTATAAAGTATTAATTAAACTTATATTTACAAAATTGATTTTACTTATACTAGTGTAAATACAGGCGCATATATGTGTATGTATTTTTTAAATATAGGTGATATTATATTAATATGTAATAATATTATAATGTTATTAAATTAATATATAAAATAAATTATATTTATTAACAATCAAGTGAAATATACCAGAAAAGATGAAAGAATAACTATTGATAAATAGAAAAAATGGTAGAGATAAATGATTTTATAAAAAACTTATAAAAATAACAATCAATTTTTATAAATTTAATAAATAATTACATTTTAAAGGATAAAATTGAAAATTTGAAAAGTGAACACAAAAGAGGAAATCTCTTTATAAATAACAATCACATATGATAATCGTGTTATCCTCTTTCATATTATATATTATTATAGATATTATGATTTTGATCGCTGATTTAATCTATTTAATATGATGGGCATTTTTACATGATTTTTGTTTCTTAGTCTTCTTAATACACAAAGCGAAACATCTTTACGTCATAACTCAAATTTGTAACCATAAAAACGGAACGAAGCAATTAAAACCAAATGCAAGTCAGTGAGTAGAGTTTTTACATTTCTCAGCGACCACTCAAACTAAAAATGTCATAACTCTTCCATTTTTTTTCAAAAATTCTTGATTTTACATTCAAACAACACATACCAAGAGAATAAAATTACCAGAACACACAGCAACACATGATACCTTCAAAATAACTCCTTTAATGATTTCTCATTCCTTGTTTTCTTTTCCATTTTTTTGTTCAGGTGTTACATGTGACCCAATAGCGAGAAATACAAGGCCCAAGAGGATGATCAATAGGCCTGCTGGTTGGTTTGATTTCATTCACTGATATGCTTTTAGGACTCTTTTTCCTTCTAGAAGAAGTTTGTTAAGTTTTCCAGTATTGTTATTTGGCCTACGTGCCACGTAGCATAGAGAATCTTTCAACAGCAATTGTCTTATATATTCTGTACTGTGCATTGAATGGAGCAGAGAAAAAGTTTTCCCATTCCTTCTTTCATCTCTTCTTAGGAGGTAGCTGACCTCATATTTGGGCATCCTTTTTCCTTTATTAATTGGTGCTTTCATTGAGAAGACACTCAGTCCCTCCCATGGCTGACGGCACCCGCCTCAAAAATCTCTCTGATAAAATAGATGACCTACTCCACCAAATGTCCCTTTATTCTACACAAGTGACCGACATGAACAATCGTCTTTCTCTCTTGGAATCCCCATCTTCCCCTCCGCCCTCCCCCGCCCACAATCCCAGTCAACGTCATTTTCTTAAATTGGATGTGCCGCGTTTCGATGGTACTGATCCCCTGGGATGGATTTTTTAAAATAAACCAGTTTTTTGACTACCATCACACCCCAGAGGAGGAGCGCATTACTGTTGTGTCATTTTATCTTGATGGACCTGCATTGGCTTGGTTTCAGTGGATGTATCGTAATGGGCAGCTCCGCTCTTGGCAGCATATGTTGGACGCGTTGGAAACCCGCTTTGCACCCACCGCCTTCGATGACCCCCGTGGGAAACTTTTCAAGCTCACCCAAACGACTTCCGTTACGGCCTTCCTTACTGATTTCGAGGCAATCGCGAATTGTGTGACCGGATTACAATCATCCTTTCTGTTAAGCTGCTTCATCTCGGGTCTCAAGGCTGACATTCGTCGTGAGGTGGTCGCTCAACAACCCTCAACTCTATCCCAAGCGGTTGGTTTGGCTCGTTTACAGGAAGAAAAACTTTGGGATTCCTCTCGCATTCAGCGTGCTAAGCCTGTTTATTCATCTCCAAGGCCCTCTCCATCACTCACTCGTACAGTTACACCTCTTCTCCCTCCTCAACCACCTAAACCTCTTCCCCCTCTCTTACCTACGCCATCTACAAAACCACGTTACAGACAATTAACCGAAGCTGAGATGGCGGATCGACGTGAGAAGGGCCTTTGCTTCAATTGTGATCAAAAATATTCTCGTTCACATCGTTGCCCAGCTCATTTTCTCCTCCTCATTGCTGATGTCGATGACACCACTGCGGAGGCTAATCCAGCTTCCCATGAATGGGTTATTGATGCAGGGATTGTTTTCCAAGCGGTTGATAGTTCAGAGAATCAGGCTCAGATTAGTCTGCATGCCTTGTCGGGAACCAACGCTTCAGAAACCCTCCGTCTTAGGGGTTATATTGCCACCCACCCAATCTGTGTGTTGGTTGATGGAGGTAGCACTCATAATTTCATCCAGAAACAGGTGGCCCATGCCTTGGGTTTGGCCCAATCTCCTACCACACCTCTCAAAGTTTTGGTCGGTAGTGGTGAAGAGTTGGCATGTGTTAGTGTGTGTCCAGCGGTGGATTTATCTATTCAAGGGCATTCCTTCCACGTGGATTTGTATGTCCTTGATATGGGGGGTTCAGATGTGGTTCTTGGGGCCCAATGGTTAAAACAATTAGGGCCCATATTGATGGACTATCAGGCTCTCACCATGAAGTTTGTTCACCATCAAACTGTCATTGAATTAAAAGGGGAATTGGGTTCTCAACTTGCCTCTATTTCCCTTCATCAGCTTAAACGGGTGGCTCGCACAGACAATACGGCTCAAATATTTTCCCTCACGGTTTGTCCCGCCTCTGTATCGTCTTCTCCACCGACACATCCCAATCCTCAAGTGCAAAACCTGCTCACATCTTATTCTTCCCTGTTTACAGAACCTTCCTCCTTGCCTCCCCAACGACGAACTGATCATGCCATTTCTCTTTTTCCCAATTCTCATCCGGTCAATGTTCGTCCTTATCGATATCCCCATGCTCAAAAACTTGAAATTGAACAACAAGTTCGCAAAATGCTTGCATGTGGCTGGATTCAACCAAGCACCAGCCCTTTCTCTTCGCCTGTGCTCTTACTAAAAAAGAAAGATGGTACTTGGCGCATGTGTGTTGATTACCGTGCTTTGAACGCCCTCACCATCAAGGATCGTTTTCCTCTCCCCACAGTGGATGAGTTACTGGATGAGTTGGGTTCTGCTCGTTGTTTTTCCAAGTTGGATCTCACTTCCGGGTTCCACCAGATTCGCCTCCAACCCTCTGACGTGCA